>Ga0315543_1000235_pt1 | contig 69522 bp, 90 predicted proteins | sample SalMarSW160210MG_2_FD_203098 | JGI IMG/M metagenome (GOLD analysis project Ga0315543, IMG submission 203098) | Salt marsh sediment microbial communities from the Plum Island Ecosystem LTER, Massachusetts, United States - Salt Marsh Sediment SW1601-210 ... | reverse complement strand
CCAGGGAAGGTGGCGGCCTGGAGGAGTTCAAAACAGCAGTTTATCAAGCCCTGAATATCGTCCGGGTTTATACCAAGACCCCCGGCAGCAAGGCCGACCTGAGTGACCCTATGATACTGGAGAAGGGCAGCACGGTGGAAGAAGCTGCTGAGAGCCTCCACAAGGACTTCTATCAGAATTTGAAGTATGCCGTCGTCTGGGGCTCAGGAAAGTATGACGGGCAGAGGGCTAGCAAGGGACATGTGCTTCAAGATGGCGACATAGTCGAGTTTCATATCTAGACTTACGCAGTCATTTCCTGGCTTTTATCACAGTCTGACTTAGCCCTTACACCAGAATCCTTTTCGGGACTTCCCTGAGGATAGTTTCCGCTTCCCTCATGATCTCCTGCACTAAATCGTTAACTCTGGGCATATCTTTAATTCGCTGAGCCACTTCACCGGCAGCCATCATCGCTTTTTCCTTATTTCCTTCGAAGGTGGCTTTTATTGATTCCCTCTCATACTCAATCAAAGACATGTCGAGCGTTGTGTAATCATCGGGGGTACCCAAGAAAACACCAGGTGATTTCTGGAGGGTATTTTTAGCGTGTTCCTGGCTGCGGGGTGTTTTCAGCCACCGGGCAGGCCCAACAAAGCCGCGCGCTACAAGGGTTGCTCTGTCGCCTGCGTCCACAACTTCCTGCTTCCACATCTGATGAAAATCACTTTCCTGTGTTGCCAGAAAGCGGGTCCCCATCAGTGCACCGTCTGCTCCCAAAATTAGTGCTGCTGCCAGTGTCTTGCCATCGGAGAATCCACCAGCACCAACAACCAGGGTCTTGTCGTCTGATACTTCCTCCACCACGGCTGGAAGCAGAACCATTGAATGGACCGGCTCCCACGATGTATGGAAACCGCCCTCATGGCCGGAAGCTACTATTACGTCGACGCCGGCTTTCTTACAGCGCAAAGCTGCCCTAACAGATGGAACAATGTGAATCCATGTAAATCCTGCTCCCTTTATTTTGTCTTCCCAGCCAAGAGGGTCGCCGGCGGATGTATACATCACTTTGAAGTGATTCTTCATATCCGGGTTCTCCTCGCGCACTCTGATGGCCGTATCAATCATGATATTTGAAGCCGTGAGAACTTCCTTTGAAACCATCACGTTGGTGCCGAAAATACCACCCTTATCTTTCACCAGCCTGTATGTCCGTTTCAGCACCTTTTCCATGACTGTAGCCATATCGTCTTCGGGGTCAGCTTCTCCAGTTCTCACAAAGTCGTTGTAAACCCATGGCTGATCATCTTTGTTAAAAATGCCGCTCGTGGAAAGCAGCCCGAGGACGCCTGCGTTTGCTGTAGCAACACAAAGATTGTTGTTGCTGAAGGGGCCCATTCCCGCCTGTATAATGGGATATTGGATTCCAATTAGGTCACACAATCTTGATTTAATCATAGAGCCTCCCTTTATCTTTTAATCATGACATTATACGCATGGCATTGCTGCGGGTCAAGATAATGGTTGTGTTATTTAATTGGGGGAGAAACTCAGCCGGCTAAATTTTGCCTTTCACAGAATTCCTCCCAGTGTTTTATTTAGAACAGCCTATTGACTTTCTGACACTTCACTAATCATAATAGAAACCGCAGCTTCAAATTCAGCAAAGGAGGTAAAAGACTATCATGCCTAAAATAACTGGATTGTGGATGGGGATAATAGCGATTGTTGTTGGAATATTGATTCTAGTTTTCCCCGAGTTGCTGCGATGGATCCTGGGAATTGCCCTTATCGTGCTTGGTATACTAGCCATCCTGAGAAAGTGATACTACGCATATAGCCATTATTGGATCGGTCGCTGGCCCCACACGAAGGTATATTTCGGGAATGCCCCGGCTGTTATCAGTGAAAACTAACAGGCTATCAAGCAGCGGAGCATCCGTCATCCAGAAATAATGCTGTTAAGGGACGGGAAATTGCAGTAAAGAATAGGGGGTGCAGTATGGCTGTAGAACATTACGGAGAGGTATACCAGTGCAAAATCTGTGGCAACAAGGTGGGAGTAATAGAGGTTGGTGGCGGCACACTTATGTGCTGCGGTAAGGAAATGAAGAGCGTAGAAGATAAACCTGAAGCCACGGTAAACTTACCGGACTCCGGCGGATAAACTATTGACTTGTTGGGCAACTACATTATTGCTGGAACAAGGAGCACTGAAGCGCTTATAGCCAAGCCTGCTCACTTCCCCGAGAATTTCTTCCACGTATCCAAAAGTTCCTTGGCGTAGGGGAACCCCAGATAATGGACGTCGCAGGGAAATTTTTCACACCTAAAGCAATAGTCAACCTTATTCTTTATGGCACACTCAAGCACAGGGCAGGACATATCCAATCCCTTCAGCGTCTCCATGAACGCTGGCGCCTTCGGATCGTTCCCGGGAGCGCATCCCGGGCATATCTCCTTTGTATGAAGGACACAGATTTCGCAAGCTATACCGCATGCTGCTGGCATTCTACACCTCCTTCTCCTTTGTCAAATTTCTATTCCCTTGACCACACAAATCCTCATTTATATATTACCACTGGATGTTCTTAAGTCAATATTCGCTGGGAAAAGTTGCGATGTGCCACAATTTTTCCGCCAGGGCTTCAATATAATCCCGGTTTTCCAGCTTCGCCCGCCACTCTGATGGAATGGCTTCTATGCCGAGATACGCCCCGGAAATAGCCCCGGCCATGGCGGCTATAGTATCAGTATCGCCGCCCAGGCTTATAGCATAAATCACGGTATCCTTGTAGGATTGAGGCTGTCTCAGGAAGCAATAGATAGCCGTAGGCACTGACCTTGGTGCTTCTATACCATTTCCCAGCACGGCGACCACCTTCGCCTTATCTTGCTCGCCAAGTAACTCTCTTATTCGGGCTACTTTTTCCTTGTATAACCGGCCCTCGATGAAATTCTGGAGCCTGGAGAGAAAAGCCTCCCTGTCAATCTCTTCGTCTGAAGGCGTGTTGAGAGCCAGTGCTACAGCACAAGACTGGAGTGCTGCTCCCTCCTTGCCCAATTCGTGAGAATGAGTGATGGAGCTTGACTGGTAAGCGATTTCTCTTAGCTTCTCCAGGTTACGGGAATATAGAAGTCCTACCGGCGCTACTCTCATGGCTGAGCCGTTCCCAAAAGAGCCACCCCGGTAAAGTCTATTTGCGGCGCTATCCCATGGCTCGCCGCTCTTTATCATCCCAAAAATTATGGGGGGTCCCGGCCCGTAGCCACGCCACGGCTCAGCCTCATAATTTTTTATGAAGGTTTGTGCCATGTGTTCTCCATTAAAACCCTTGCTTTCTATCAGGGATTCGGCAATGCCGATAGTCATGTGAGTATCATCGGTGTAAATTAGCTGCTCCAGCTTCTCAGCAAGGGAAACGATATCCTCGCTTCTGGACATCCCCCTTCCTTCCCACCCGGCGCCCAGAGCATCGCCGATCGCCGTCGCTTCCAGACATCCCAAGAATTTCAATTTTAGTTTTCCTTTATGCACATCCCTCATCACTCCATGCTACCTCTCACAGCCAGTCTATAATTTTATAATCAGTGATGCTTCCAGATAAAAATGTTCAGATAACAACTTTCAATAGTTGCAATTTTCCCAGCGCTTTATTATACTTAAATTAGTGGTTATAAGCGTAGGTTACCACGTCTCTATGAAAGCTCTTCCGAGCTCACGCGTGAACGTTGGATGACCGAAACTCGAGCCAAGTATTATAAGAAAGGAGGTCGTCCAATGGGATTTACAGACAAAGATCTACAATGTTCTGACTGTGGTGCTACATTCACCTTTACTGCTGAGGAACAGGAGTTCTATGCTGGCAGGGGATATACTAATGAGCCCAAGCGTTGCCCTGCTTGCCGTGAAGCAAAGAGAGCCCGGTACGATACATTTGGCGGTTACAGGACCAACCGCCAAATGTATCCCGCAGTATGTGTTGAATGTGGTAAAGATTGTGAAGTGCCCTTTGAGCCTCGAGAGGGCAGGCCAGTATATTGTAGTGAGTGCTACAACAAGATGAAATCGGGCAGTCAGCAATAATTTAATGCAGCTGAATTCAAATGGGGCTGGAACCAAACCCAGCCCCCGAGGGTTTAGAAGCAGAAGAATTCAGCCTGTTCTAAAAAGTTTGGTTGCACGAAGGGTAAGGCTATAAAAATTGAAAGGGGGTTAATATTGTGAATATATATGTAGGTAATTTATCTCGCCAGGTTACCGAGGATCAATTGCGGCAGTCATTTGAGGCCTTTGGACAAGTCACATCGGTAAACATCATTAAGGATAGGTACAGCGGCGAATCTAGAGGTTTTGGGTTTGTTGAGATGACAACGAAATCTGAGGCCCAGGCTGCAATCAACGGGCTTAATGGAACATCATTGGATGAGCGGACACTCAGCGTTAGTGAGGCACGCCCTCGCGCCGAAGGTGGAAGAGGTGGTGGGTCTTATGGTAGAGGTGGTGGGTCCTATGGTGGTGGCGGCGGCGGCCGCGGCGGGTTTGGCGGAGGAGGTAGACCGCGTAGTAGATACTAAGCTACCAGCATCTTACGAATTGATGCCCTTATAATAGTGACCTGAAGTTACAGGCTGAGGAAGGGAAGTTTGTTTTTCCCTTGCATCTGAGAGCTATTATCAATACTGACTATCTCTACAATGTTACCGGCAATTACTATCACGCGGTATTAACACCAGAGACGATAGTATCGAAGCTGTCATCGAGGGGCCAGGAAGAAATAGAACGCGCCCTATTCAAAAACTATCGAGGCGTTCTTCAGGTGTTGGGAGACCTTTTACCTAAGTCTCAAGGGTCTTATCAAAATTAATAATATTGCTACACTGGAAACCCTGCCGCTCGAAGAGGGTCTGCAGTTCTTTGTTACCTTCTGGGATAAGGGCACGAACTGTGTCAATACCTTCGGCTTGGCAATGATTCAGGAGCGCCTCAATCAATTTGCCGCCAATGCCTTGCCCCCGATAGTCAGGGTGAACAAGTATAGCGTGAATAATGCACACTTCAGTAAGCGGTACCATTAGATACGTCGACCGGTTGATCGAAAAGCCAACCATTTCACCATCAATCTCAGCTACAAAACTCAAGTCAGGCGGTGTACCAGGGTTAGCGGAAGCTATATCTTCATACTTGATAACATCGCGCCTCTGGCCTGTAATTATCCTATCAAGAAATAGGACCTCATGAATGTCGCTACGTGTCATGCGCCGAATACTTACTTTAGCTTCTTTCGAGTTGCTCATCTTAAACACCTCCAACGTTATCGCTGCCTAAAAACAATCCCTCCCGTATGGGGAGGTGGTAGCAGATAACCCACAGCATGCTATGTAGGCATATTATACCCCTCCCTCCAACTCCCTAGCAAGACCTTATGCTGGCTGGTGATTCTTAGCAATACAGAACTTCAAGCCTGACTGGATTTTCTCTACTAGCCAACATATTCGTGGTTAGGTGTAGGTAGCGCCCATACCCAGGGGCATACACCTATACCAGTCCCGAGCAAGCCTACATAAGACAATCTAGGACTGTGAAATCAGGATCGCCTTACTCTTTACTTTCCGTTTCCTTGTCGTGTAAATAAATGCCAACTGCCCAGCCAAGCCAGCAACCCAGGCTGAATATCAAGCTGGCGATTGCCAATAGAAACCAGGATGTCGAATAAAGTCCGATAAAAAATGTGCCACTTGCCTCGGCAATAATTCCGACTATAGCGAATGCCACGCCGAGCCAGGTCGCAATACTGCCCATGATTCCCATTCGACCGCGATTGCGCTTGGTGAATCCGGGTCCCGTCCACATTTCCATCATCGTTATCACCTCCTTTATTTTTTATTCAGGATTTCGTCAATCCTATCCATCTTGGGGTTCTCTCCATATATTCTCGGTAAGCATCACCGTATTTCTCAAGGCAAGTGCGTTCTTCCGAGCCTGCATATATGAAGCCAAGACCTGTGTACACAATGGTCAGCAGCAGGAAAAGCCACGAAGCCGAGGCTATACCCACCCCAATGAACATTACTAATTGGCTGATGTACATGGGATGCCTGGAGTAGCGATATAGTCCCGTGGTTATTGGTTTCTCACCAAGCGGGGTAGTAACAAAGGACACTATAACCATGACGAAGGTGACTACGCCGACGAGGGCAATGGGGAGACCTACATAAATCCACATTGTGCCGAGGCGCAGGGGCAGGAAGATAGAGTATACGAAGGCAAGAACCCAGAGTATCCATGCAATACGATTTACTGTCTTATGAGCCTCGCCATATGATTTCATTGAGTCTTCCAGCACACCTTTATGAACCCTCATAATTATGGGCATAGGCAAGAAATTAATAAGCATGAAAATCCAGGCATTCCAGATACCTATTTCAAAGACTGGTATAGCTGGCATGATTTACTTCCTTTCCAAAATATCCTTGGGCAATATGTATGTTGGAGACTGAGTGTAGCCCTCGGTGAGTTTATTGTCAATAGGCGCCTGGTCACCGGCTCAGAAGAATACCACCTTACAGGACAAATAATGCAAATGCCAAACGTGATAATATCATTACCTATGGTGGACCTTGGGGGACAGTTCGCTAACTTTTGTTCGAAAAGAAGAGACTGATACCGGCGATACAACGGTTACTAGTTTGCCACCTGGAAACAAGAGATTTACTATTGATGACGCCGCGCGACCAAACATCGTCCCATCAGCAAGGTTCCGATATGTTAGCTGGTAAGCCTTGACTAAATAGAGTCAGCCGCCTAGAATGGTCATCACTTCGTCGTCGCCAGAAGCTAATCCTGACGACGCAGTTATTTGTGATTAAGTCCACCTTCATACACTAATTGTAGACGCAATTGTTCAGAATTATCGTACTTGATGCAATGGGAGTAATATTCTCCGTCGGAAATGACGATAGAGATTTACTTTGTCCGTTTATAGATGAAAAAGGTGGGACTAAGGACCTGCCCAAGATTGAAATGCTCTATCATTCAACCAGTCTTGGAAACATGTCATCTGCCGAGTTCTGGAAAGCGGTGGGACTCGACTCTGGACTCGAAGATGACTATCTTCAACGTTACGAACTAACCGATGGTCTCACCGACTTTCTGGAAGCCGCCAATTCGCAAGGTTATGAGGTGTGGTGCTTATCGAATGATATAGCGGAGTGGTCAAAGAAACTGCGGGCTCGCTTCGGATTGGACAAATATGTTCGCGGCTTCGTCATAAGTGGCAACGTTGGTGTCAGGAAACCAGAGCAGGCTATTTTTGACCATCTCATTGGTCAATTGACAGTAAGCCCTCGCAATGCCGTATTTGTGGACGACCAACGAAGAAACCTTGATGTAGCGGCGGCGTTGGGATTTAGTACGATTCTCTTCGTACCAGGCGGCCACGATTTGATTGATGAGAAGCACATCGTGGCAACAAGTTTTGCTGATGTCCTGCGCTGGTTGTATAGCAGGTAACGTGACTGCCACACTTGTAAGTAAAAACTGACTTTCTATGATGTTAAGCAGCTAAGCTAGTAGCAAGCTGAACAATAGACAATAATGCTGCTACTAATGTGAGCCTTTGAGGGACAGTTCCCGAACTTTCATTTGAAAAGAAGCAATTGATTCCGCCGCTTCAGCAGCTACTTGTCTACCATTCATGTAAGCAGCGATATTGACAACGAGCCAGTAGTACTTTAACCTAACCAAGTTGGTTTACACGCGAAACCTTGCCCTGATGAGGTCATAGCATGCCGACAACGGAAACTTTCTGGAATCAAATGGGCGCATACAATGAGGATTGCATCCTATTCGCAGCGGGAATATACGGTCTAGTGATGCTGGGCAGAAACTCGAAAATCATTGGAGCGAGACACAGAGATGAGTAAAATTCTGTCATTTAAGAATTGGCAAAATATCCTCTGGAGCACGCTTATAACCATCCTATGTATAGTCTGTTTTCCAGCTAATCCCCTTGTCTTAACAGGCGTCATAGAAGTAGAGTCATACCTCGTATTATTCATCATCGGTTGGGTGGTATGGGCATTCGGCATGGTGCTGGTCATGGCTCCTATAGTCATGTTCCCAAGAAGGGGTAGTGTTGCCAAAGGTAAATCATTTGTCCATACCACCCAACTGGTGGATACTGGCATATACGCCATTGTCAGGCACCCGCAATACACCGGTGGTATCTACGCAATCTTCCTCACCACTTTTTTATGGTATCCTCACTGGCTATTCGGGGTGCTCGGGGCGATAGGGACGATAGTCCTCTACATGAGCTGTCGAGAGGAAGACCAACGCCTAATCGAGAAGTTCGGTGATGCTTATGTAGACTATATGAAAAGGGTACCTAGAATGAATGTCTTTTTAGGCCTCTACCGCTGGCTGAAGCGTAGAAAGTAGAAATTATCCAGGCCCCAGATTGCTTCTTCTATGCTATTCTGCCCATCACATTCTTCTCCTTTGTCAGGAGTTCTTTTCAATTTCTCTTAGTTTCAAGTCGACCATTGTTTCAATACCAAAATGTGCTGCCGCTCGCAGGTCATCCAGGGCTTCCGCCCCTGTCTCTCCCAGGCCGACGCTGGTCAAAGGTCGCCAGATGCAATAGTAACTTTGACTATCATCATCATAGGCAATTACTATTTCGTCATAGGGCAGCTGCTCCATATGGCTCATTTCTAACCAAAAAATTTCTTTTTAGTTGCAACGGCAGCCAGGGGAGCTATTGCTATCCACAGTGTAATGTTTATCAGCATGGCTGTGACGTAGTTAATATCCACACTGATACCAAGACGCGTAGCAATGACATCCCAGAGAAGCATGAGGAAGAATGAACTCAAGAAGAAACCCGGTATCGCCGCCAATATTCTGAAGTAACCCATTTTAGACCTCCTTTGTTTTATTCTTGTAGCACAGACTCGACTGCTTGATAAGCCTGGGAGAGAATCTGGCGAATCTGCTCCGCTTTATCGGCATCCAGGCTGCGAAAGCTGCTACCAAGCAAATTTTCGAGCGCATGATATTCCCTCATTACCATGATCATCTTGCCAATATTCTTAAAACTCCACTTGTGTTTCATCTGCCTTCTCACTCCGTTGGCGATATTACTCTGATTCTCCAGGAACTTAAGGCCTTCTTCCGTAATCGAGTAAATCTTTTTGCCTTCCTGCTCATTGGAACTGGCATATCCCATTTCTTCCAGCATCTGGAGAGTAGGGTAGATAACTCCGGGGCTCGGCTTATAAAAACCGTAGGACAGTTCCTCAAGTTCCCGGATGATGTCATAACCATGCCTTGGCTTATCCTTCAACAGGTCCAATATTACGTATTTGAGGTCACCCTTATGAAAGGAAGCCCATCGCCGTGAACCTCGAAAAAATCTTTCTTCGTCAAATATCCGGTCTCTAAACATTAAATCCTCCTTTCCGTCACATTAATTAATGTGGCATAAATAATATCTAGATATATCTAGATATTATTATACACCGAATCCCTGTTTTGTCAAGGGGTTTCAAGAGGTTTTATGAAAAAAATTTTCTGGACTATCAGTCGGAAGGTAATATCATTCCCTATGGTGGGCAGTAGAGGACTTGAACCTCTGACCTCCTGTGTGTAAGACAGGCGCTCTCACCACTGAGCTAACCGCCCATGGCACGCCTGGCGGGATTTGAACCCGCGACCTCAGCCTCCGCAGGGCTGCGCTCTATCCAGCTGAGCTACAGGCGCATACAGACCCTATTCAATTGGTGCCGAAGGAGGGATTTGAACCCTCACGCCCTTAAGGGCACTACGCCCTGAACGTAGCGCGTCTGCCTTTCCGCCACTTCGGCATCTAATACTCTGTCTAAAATTCTCTTTTCCCTAGGGAGACAAAAATAACTGCCAATAACCCTAATAGATTGAGGGGAATAAGGGCACAGATAGCCCCGGCTAAGGACAGGCCAAAACTTTTCCTTCTTATGGCCGAGACGCCACCTACTATGGCTATTATACCCAGGACAAGAAGAAGTCCTCCCATAATCATCGGCCAAATTGGGACGATAGCCCAACTATGTTCATGCCAACCGCCGGGAACGTCTGGCAAGAATGAAAAAAGCCACGGCCTGAGCGGTATCCTGAGGCTTACTAAAGCCACCATCATCCCTCCACCCATTACCTCAAGTGCCCCAACTATGATGCTTAAGATTCCCCCGGCGCTGAGCAATCCTCCCCTGCCTTCTTCCATTTGTTGACCTCCTTTTACTAGAATTTATGGTGGGCAGTACTGGACTTGAACCAGTGACCTCTTGCGTGTGAAGCAAGCGCTCTAACCACTGAGCTAACCGCCCAAACTTTTACACCTATTATTTATTAAGATACATTAACTTTACCATACACGCAAGCGGCATCGCAATGAAATCACTACACCTATTTAATAACTAGACTTCCGACAAAAGAACGGCCATTTACAGGATTATAAAATCACGTCATTAACTTCTATATGTATATCTTCTCTTGCAGCGGTTTGCCGCAAGCGACCAGCACCGCATCTCGCTTTGCACCATAATGTCCTCAAAGGCACTTCAGAGCCCCTACAAACCTTATCAATAGCTCTCCCCCATGGGGTTTTTTTTCCCCCTGCTCCGAAAACTTCGTTTTTCACATTCTTTGGACTAAATAATCATGGAGTAAGGCTTGTCACTTCACCCTATAAATGAAAACACAGTCTGCCCGGGGCGTGCAAAATGCGATTTTAAGTACTTTATCGCAAGACCGTCAATTAAGAATGTTGCAACGCCTCCCTAACGATGTCAGTGAGAGCGCGGCTTTGGTGCCAAATAGATAAGAATAACTGCCAGCGAAGTTATTATAATGCCGCTTAGAAAGGCCAAAGAATAACTTCCAGTGGTGTCAAATATCCACCCGCCGTAGACTGGACCTATCATCATGCCCAATGTATTCACCATTCCCGAAGCTCCATAGATAGCGCCGAAATGACTTCCACCGAAGTAATCAGCAAGAAGCCCCGGTATTATTGGCGTCAGACCACCCATGCCAACGCCTATGAGAGCAGAATAGATATAAAGCATGGCTAAATTGGTGGTTTTAAAAAGAATGGCGAAAGCTACTACCTGCAGGCTGGCCGCCATCATCATTACGTATCTCTTGTCCATGACGTCGCCAAGCTTGCCAAACCCCAGACGGCCGGGGATGCTGAAGGCACAAAGCAGCCCTACAGCCCCGGCAGCTGCTATTCTATCTATCCCCATGTCCACAGCAAACGCTACTTGATGGGTCAGCCCTATCAAATAGGCCCAGAGCCACAGCGTTGCGCCTATGGATATTAACCAGAATGATTTCTGTCTTAATGCCTGCCCGATGGTAGCATCTCTCACCTCCAATCCTTCTTGTTGTTCATGACTGAGTGCGATGTTTCGACCCCCTGGTGTCCGCATGATAATAACGCTTATGGGAATGCCCACTAATATTACTATTCCAGCCATGGAGGCAAAAGCGGTCTGCCAATCATACCTGGAGATGAGCCATCCAGCAAGCGGGGCCATAACTACTCCACCCACTCCCATCCCGGTTGTAGCTATACCTAAAGCCGTGCTTTTGCCGCGGTCAAACCAGGCCTCAACAGCCGTCATATTAGGAACTCCAGATATGCCCGCTACACCTACCGACAGGACGAGGCCATAATAGAGATAGAATTGCCAGGGCTCAGTAATAGTTGTGAGCAGTAGGAAGCCGAGTCCAGCTATAAGAGTCCCACCCACCATTACTGGTCGCAAACCAATCTTGCGAATCAACCACCCAGCAAGTAAACCCGTCGCACCAATGACAAAAGCCCCTACCGTCATTGCAAGGGCTACCTGTGTCCGTGCCCATTCCATCTCTCTGACCATTACTTCGAAGAACACAGGAAAGGCATAAAACTGTGTTCCTACCGCACAGAACAGTAGAAGGAATGACCCACCGACTACCCACCAGCCATAATATATTCTCTTCATACGCCTACCTGCCTGTCGGACATGCGAAATCAAAGAGAATCGATAAGGAATGATAAGGCGTTACTCAAGTCATTCCAAATCGGCGCGTTGAAGGAGCCCCATTTTCCCTTTAACCTCTCTAATAGTCTCTTTGGCTATGACTTCAGCCCGATTAGCTCCATCAGCAAGGACTTGATCGACATAACCAGACCTGGAGGCTAAAGCAGCCCGCCTTTCCCGGAAAGGCTCCAGATTCGAACTAATGCTCTCAGCCAGTATCTTCTTGCAGTCTACACAGCCGATGCGAGCGCCACGACACTCTAAAGCAATTTCCTCTACGCGGGCCGGGGTGAAAAAATTGTGGAGGCGGAAAACATTACATATTTCAGGATGCCCGGGGTCAGAGCGGTACTTCCGTGCCGGGTCTGTAAAGGCGACCATCACCCGCTCCGAGACTTCCCCTGGAGAAGCAGCTATTTCAATATGGTTGTTCAAGCTTTTGCTCATCTTCTGCACCCCATCCAGGCCCAGAACTAAAGGAAAGCTAGTGAGCTTTGCCTGTGGCTCAGGAAATACAAACCCGAAAAGGGAGTTAAACCGGCGCACTATCTCCCGAGCCAATTCAAGATGAGGAAGCTGGTCTTCGCCCACAGGAACAACTTCTCCCTTATAAAGGGCAATATCGGCAGTCATGAGAACAGGATAACCCACCAGCCCATAATTGACGTTATGTGGCTGCATCTTAACCTTCTCCTTAAATGTCGGAACGCGTAATAACCAGCCTAAAGGAGTCACCATACTGAACAAAGTATGGAGTTCCTCCACTTGAGGAACATGGGACTGAACGAAGATGATGCTCTTTTGTGGGTCAATGCCCGCCGCCAGCCAGTCAAGCACCATTTCGTAAATGTCTTCCCGAAGGGATTCTGTGTTTTCCAGAGTGGTGAGAGCATGAATATCCACCACGCAATAGACGCAGTCATATTCATCCTGAAGGGCGATGAAATTCTGTACCGCTCCCAGGTAGTTACCAATATGTTGTCTGCCTGTGGGGCGGAAGCCAGAGAAAACGCGTTTTTTCATTTAATTGTGGCAAAGTTTAGCACATAGAAGAAACGGGTAACAAGACTAAAGGAAATTAGCTGAGAGTGCTACTTGAGCAAGCTAGTCTAGACGGGTTACAAAAGAACATTCGGTAGCCCCAGTTAGAGGCACTCCGAACTGGTTTTTGAGAAGAAATACCTTATACTGGCTTTACAGCGTTTGCTTGCTCGAATATCAGACCTTATTTATAATAAACATTAAATGGATAAGAATTATATTCTTAAGGAAATTGACCGAACTGCCAAAGAGAATAATGGCATACCGTTAGGACAAGATAGATTTGCCAAAGAAACAGGAATTAGAACACAAGATTGGTACGGCAAGTATTGGACTAGATGGAGCGACGCCGTCATAGAGGCAGGATATTCACCGAATAAGATGCAATCCCCTTATGATGAAAACTGGCTAATAGAACAAATGATTCTTTTCATCAGAGAAATAGGGAAATTCCCTACGGTTGGTGAATACCGGTTGAAAGCTTACAATACAAAAGGCTTCCCAGCACACAGTACAATTAGAGCACGATTAGGAAAACAGCCCGGGTTGGCCTCAAAAATCATTAGCTATTGTGAAACACATCCTCAATACTCGGATGTCATTGAATTATGTAAAAATGCTTTGGGCACACGTTCAAAAGAGTCTCAAGAGGGTTTCAACGAGGTTGACGGAGAGTTTGGCTTCGTGTATTTGATGAAATCCGGGCGGTTCTATAAGATTGGCAATAGCAAAAATGTAGAAAGACGTAATTATGAACTCGGTATCAAGCTTCCTGAAGAATTAGAAATGATTCATAAAATAAGAACCGACGACCCAGTTGGAATAGAAGCTTACTGGCATGGTAGATTTAGAGACAAAAGAAAACAGGGGGAATGGTTCGACCTCTCAAAAGAAGATATATCAGCATTCAAGAGAAGAAAATTCATGTAAGGTCCCCTTCAATAACTGACACAAGAGCTTGTAATCAAAAAGCACAGCTACAAAGCCGTGCTCCGTTCAATTCCAATAGGTAGCCCACATTGGAAGCATTCCGAACTGGTATTTGAGAGGAAGGAACTAATTCCAGCTTTGAAACAGTTTCTTAATTCTTATTTATGCTCTAAAGTTCCCGCTGAAATGATTTTTGCAGCCGAAGAGTTATCATCGTATAATTGCAAAGAATGACGAATTGGAAGTGAAAATGGCGAATAGCTAGGAAAGGAGGAGCCCTAAATGGGACTATTTAAGGGCAAGCCCAAGATGAGCATTGAAGATTGCTGTAGGGGCTTCTATGATTCCCAAATGTTCAAGGCAAAGATTTCTGACATCGCTCGCATGGATTTTTGGTCTTATTACTTAGCTCAGTCCAAGGACTTGGTTGCTGAGGATTACCAAGCATTCTCAGCCGTTGACTCAGACACATTTTGGCGGGAGCTGACAGCACTACGCATGGTGGTGTTCGGTTTGCAGTGTTCACTAAAGGTGCGTCATAAAGCAGACCTAATTCTGCGTCAAGTCTTTTTCACCAAACGTTACTTAGAAGGTAATGGAAGGCAAGACATTTGGGATGCCATGGGTAAATACAACCAAGCTATTGGCGATTCTTCGTATATGAATGCTAACGGGCAAGCGGCGGATGAGAATTCTAGGTGCGGGAGAGCACGAATCACTTTTGTCAGAACGTTTAGATGGGAGATCTTCGAGAAATGGACTGAGGCTAACATAGGCGACCCGTCTGCACCAACTGAGGAAGAGAAAGAGAAAGTTGGTTGCTTAATGTTTGCTCTAAATCGAGTGTGCGCAGATATGACAAGTGATGACTGCGTTGCTGTGAAGCTATTAGCGGTGACTCTTGCAGAGCGTTTAGGATGCGACATCAATCTTAACCAGAAAGCACTATTCAAGCTGGGAAGTATCATATTCGGGTTTTATTTGGGTGCAAAGAAAGCCATCAAGAATGTTAATTTACAGAGCTAAGTTCTACGTGCTGAATAGCCAATGAGGATGATATGAGTGACTCAAATCGAGCGGAAGAACGCATGCTCATTGAAGTTGCATGAGGAATTTGAAACAATAGAACTAGATGATGGGTCTCAATGGAGTGTTGAGCCAGGCGATAATGGAGTGAAGCCATGTCTGACATAGTTGTAGGTGCAGTTATTGGAATAATTGGTGTAATAATAGGTGGTATCCTGACAAGCATTAATAATTGGATACAGCTACGACATCAACGAAAAGAGGCTGGGAAGGAGAGACGTATAAGAACGCGAGAAGGCTATCTTATTCCGTTAAGACAGGCGCTTAGCAAATATATGAATATGTCAGTCAGAGGAGTTACTGCTTACACAGTACTTAAAGAAATGCAAGAAAAAGGACTAGAGCGAGAGGAGCAAAAAGAGTCCTTTAAAACGATGATGGATTCTCTGAAAGGTGGAAGTGAAGCTATGAGTGAGATTGAAATTCTATCGGGACAAACTTCCGACGCTAATCTCAGAAAGATGATTCTGGATATCAAGAACCAACAGCCTGAAGTAGAGTCCATTCTGGGACATTATTCAAAATGGTTTGCAAATATAAAAGACATTGACCCCAATAGCTGGAATGCTCTACTGCAGCAATACAATTCCATTGTTTCGAGCCAGCTTAATCGTTTAGTTCCAATAAATAAGCGAATTGAGGAGTTGCTGTGTGGTGAAGAGGATACATAAATGATAGGAGCATGGTTGGGTATAACTCCGATGCAAACCGAAAGGCAGGCTAACTTGACCTGCCTTCTTAACTTTCTTTGGTAGCGCATACCGGATTCGAACCGGTGATCTCTTTTTTGAGAGGGAGGTGTCCTAGGCCTCTAGACGAATGCGCCAACTCCCATCTTTATTATCGCCCTTTATTCCTACGGTTGCAACCTCTGTGAATTAAAGCCGCGGTTCTCTCCCGGCACGAACAACAAGCCCATCCAGTTTGGGGATTTTGTAGTGTAGTGCCGCAATAACGTCGGTCAGGCTCGCCTCATCCCCTAGTTCAACCCCCACGCCTGCTCAGCTGTTATTTCGTGCGATAGCCTGAACAATCCAATAACACACTTGACCAAAGCTTTATGATCTTCCTTTATTATTTTGATATTATCCTGACTTCCAGTCCCTTGAGTTTTGAGGGTCAGTGCTGGACTGCGGTCTGTACTGAGAATGGCCGGAAATCATTCGGCCCATCAATACCTATGGCCATAAGTCTTTTGCCACTTCATCAAGGCCCAGGTATAATAGCTTCTTTTTTCTCGGCTTGGTTGTGAAGCGGTCCCAGTCCAGAGCACCAAGATTCCAGTATATCTGAGCTTCAATATCGGCGGTCACGCCAGCCAGCGGCCCCGATTCACAAGGAGGCTTCCCTATTATCCTGGGGTGCACCGGCAACTTGAGGGGGTTTATACCTTCACGAAGGTTAAAAATATGCCTCAAGGTGGCTATCCTTTCACCCGCTTTAGACAATTCATCTTGGGAATAGTCCCAGCCGGTCACCGCGTTCATGAAGTTTATGAAGTACGGTCCCACCCGGCCGAAATAGCAAAGCCCCGAGGCATTGAGAGCGTGTTGTATGAAACTGCTGGGGCCAAAACCTTGTGTGTGACGGCCAGGGGTAGCGTCCATCTGGTATCGTGCTGCAGCCGATGCCACGTTGCCCACCATAGGCGGCATAAGCTTCGGGTCATGCATCCCCAGTTCTTGTCCTCCGATATGCACTGCATACTTCTCGGTTCCCCTGCCAATTCTGTCAGCGGCTAATTTGACTCCGTCAGCAAGAACGTCACCAAAACCTTCCCTTCTGGCAAGCTTTTCCGTCATGGCCACAATAGCCCGGTGGTTGCCCCAGGTAAGCTCAATACCATCGGTGTCGTCTCGGGTAATGAAGCCGTTCTCGTAGCACTCGATGGCAAAGGCGATAGTACAGCCGGCAGAGATAGTGTCTATTCCGTAGCGATTGCAGATATAATTGGCCATAGCTATTGATTCAGTGTTATTGTTGAGGCACATCGTCCCAAAGGAACCCAGTGTTTCATATTCAGGCCTGCGTGACCCGGCAACGTACTGGTATTCGCCAGTTCCCGCCTTTAAGCTGCCCTGGCAGGCTATGGGGCAGTGCCAGCAGCCCACATGTTTATCAAGGTTAGCTATCACGGCATCAGGCTCAATTCCAGAGACATCCGGGAAATCGCTAACCCCAATACCTCCCCAGTTCTTGACCGGCGTATCACCATTATGAGCCGAAAGGGCGGCATGGTTAGCGGTGCCATACTTGCGAAATGATTGAAGGAACGAATACCCTCCGGATTGTGTATCATTCAACGCTGCCATATACTCTTTTCTCAACCTGTCAACAGCTTGTTTATCTGCTACGGGGACGGTCTGGTTTCCCTTGACTACAACTGCCTTGAGCCTTTTAGAACCCATGACAGCTCCTAAGCCAGAGCGCCCGGCAGCAGATCCTCTTTGGGTTATAATACACGAGATGAGTGAGATTTTTTCTCCAGACGGACCAATGCAGGAGACACGGCTTCCCTGGCCATGCTCAGCCTGTAGTAAACTCTCGGTTTCATAGGTATCTTTCCCCCACAGATGACCGCTGTCTCGCAATTCAGCCTTGCCATTGTCAATGAAGAGATAGGTTGGCCTAGCGGATATCCCGGTAAGGAAGACAGCATCATAACCGGCGAACTTAAGGTAGGGCCCGAACTCTCCTCCCGAGTTAGCGTCACCCCATGTCCCGGTTAAAGGTGATTTTCCTACTACGGCATACCGTGTTCCGCTAGGAGTCGGGCTACCGGTGAGGGGACCGGTGATAAATCCAAGGATGTTCTCCGGACCCAAAGGGTCAACACCTGCCTTTTGGCGGCTATATAATATTCTTGCCCCTAAACCGTAGCCACCGATGAAATCACGGCAAATCTTTTCTTCCAACATCTCATCCTCAAGCGCGCCTGTCGAAAGATTTACAAATAAGACCTTCCCCATGTAACCGCCGGCCATATACACCTCCTTGTTGCGTTCTTCATGCGTCCCTACCATGCTGGTACCAGTGGAGTGATTATCTCTGATGCTGGCGGATGATAACCCTGAGCTCTACGCATGCGGAACCAATTATATTCCTCCCTTAACTCCACCATCAACATTTTTAACCACAGTTTAACCACAGCAGAATTGTAACAACTATATTTAGTCAACAAAAGCGAGACAAATCCGGCCTTCGAAAATCTAGACACCTAAAGGCTTCACCCGGCTTTCTGGCAGTTTTAGTACGATCCCTCCTTGCCTTTAATGTTTCGCTTTTTGCCTCCTTTCCTCTCTGTATTATTTCAAGATGCCTTCCCATGTAGACATCATAGTGTGTTACATCGCCTAGCCATTGATAGTAGCGCTGGTAACTGTAGTGCTCGACGAAAGCTCTGATTGATTCCTCAAGTTCACCGGGCAAATCATAGGGGAAGAGACCTGGCTCACCTTGGCTGGAATACACTTGACGTCTGACAAGACGGGTTGTAAGATTCGCTATCTTTTAGAACGTTTCTATTAAAACGGTAAACTATGGCACGAACATATGGTTCATACTGGCCGGTAGCACATGAGCTTGAAGTGCAGCATAATCGGTTGGTCCAAATTATGCAGATAAGTGGCACACCAAAACGTGTCGAGGAGTTCCTGCACACATTCGGAGCACGAGAAGAAAAAGCACAGCCAGCTCGCCACGCTGGTAAACAAATTAAGGAGTAAGCATATGCCGGAACAACCGTATTTCATCAACCTAAACGACGAGACGGGCCAGATTCTTTTCCGCCGTGGGCGAAAACATCGTGGCCATCATCCCGCGCGTTTTTACAAATCAGTTTCTGAGCTTTTTCAGTATGTTCCAAATATTTACTACTAGGAGGATATGCTATGGAATGGAAGACTGACATCACAGAGATGTTCGGCTGCAAGTATCCGATTTTGGAGGGAGCCTATGCTGGGTTCGGGAGTTGGGAGTTCGCTGCAGCCTGCGCCAATGCTGGCGTTCACGGTCTCATCACTGCCTCCACGTCACGCACACCTGAGCAGTTGCGGAAGGACATCAAGAGCTGCCGGAAAGCGACTCATGGCTCGTTCGGAGTAAACCTGAGCTTTGGTATCTGCCCCCGCATTGACGAGATGCTTGAAGTTTGTATCGAGGAGAGAGTGCCAGTGGAGACGGCCGTCTATAAGCCGGACTCTTTGGCGCCACGTATCAAGGAATCTGGTCTCCCCTGGATACACAAAACATCCCGTGTTAAGGATGCGTTGCATGCTGAAGAGCTCGGTGCGGACGCTGTTATCGTGGTCGGGCTGGAAGGTGTTGGCTTCAAGAATCCAGACCAGCTGCCCACCCTCATAAACGTTACCTGGGGCGCTCCACAGTTCAAAGTGCCGTTTGTTGCCGCGGGCGGCATCGGCGACGCCCGCGGATTGTTGGGGGCACTGGCGATGGGTGCCGAAGGCATAATGATGGGCACTGCGTTTATGGCTACCGCAGAATGCCCGACCAATAAACCCTCCAAAGTCGACCTGGTTAATTCATCGCCTGACAATCCTAGGCTCCGTTGGCGGGTGCTTTCGCATGCCAGCCCCAAGGCTTATAGGGAGGTAATGCAGAAGCGAGGCAATCTACCCATCCATGAATGGCTGCCCATGCTGGAGCGTATCCAACCCAAGTCGAGTGACTGGGAAGGCGATCCGAACGTACCAGAGCAGAGCCGGATGGGATCCTTGGCTGTAGGCCTGATAAAGAGCGTGCCCACCGTCAAGGAGTTCATCGACCACATGATCAGAGAAGCTGAGGAGCTTGTCGAGAAGTGAGAATGGATAAAGCGAAGATAGCTTTACATCCGGTGTCAACCCGCGGAGGTCCTGGCAACCTTTCTGGCAGTCAAGCGGGCCGAGCTGAAATGGTAGCGCATACCGGATTCGAACCGGTGATCTCCTCCTTAGACCCAAAGAATAATCATAGAGAAGCGCCGTTATATTGCTAACCCGGGGTCGATTTCCAGCCCACGCCCACTAAGACGACATAGAAATTCAGCCTTCGATGAATTCGCTGATATAGGAATTAACCAGTCCCGGCTTTTCATGAATGACCCAATGCGAGCCATCGGGAATGCGCTTGATGGTCAGGTCTGGTACGTACTTTTCCAGACCTTCCAGATTTCCTGTAAGCAGCCATTTGTCTTTCTCCCCCCAGATGACCAGCGTCGGCACCGCGACCGTGAACAACGAAGGGTCTGCAGACAAGCTATCATCGCTTTCACCTGTAAAAGAGCCGAGATGGGCGGCTCGATAATAGTTTAAGCCACCGGGGAGCGCTCCAGGTTGCGACCAGGCTTCAATATATGCTTTCTTATCTTCTTCTATGAAGTAGCCCTGTTTAATACCGTCCTCTAAAAGGCTACTGACAAGCACCGCGTAATTGTTTCTTGCCAGTACGCCCTCGGCCTCAGGAGTCCGATGCACCAGAATATACTGGCTGGCTTTCTGTTGCGCCGGATTATCACGGAGCTCGCGCATAAAGATAATAGGATGTACGGCATTTATTATTATGAGCTTCTCTAGATATTCAGGATGACGCATTGCGAATGGCCAAGCCACCCCACCACCCCAATCATGAGCCACGAGGATGAACTTCTTATGCCCAAGGTGCTCAGCAAGAGCACGTACGTCTTCAATCAGATATTTAATTCGATATTGCTCGACTTCAACAGGTCTCGATGATAAGTTGTAGCCACGCATGTCTGGAGCTACAGCCTCGTAATCTCGTCCGAATTCAGCAAGTTGATTCTTCCACTCGTACCAAAACTCAGGGAAACCGTGGAGGAACATTATCAATTTCCCTTTGCCCACCGTTACATAGTGGAGGCGTATGTTATTGACATCAGCATATTTATGCTCGAACATATTTTTTCTTAGCGGCATGGTATTCTCCTTAATCCCGCATTATACCCAAATCTATATCGGTGCGACTGCATTCTGGTGCTCCCCCCTGCCACTATCCCTGGATAAAGACAGAACTCCCTCAAGGGAAATCCTAGATATTAACAGAATTGGTAGCGCATACCGGATTTGAACCGGTGATCTCCTCCTTGAGAGGGAGGTGTCCTAGGCCGCTAGACGAATGCGCCAACTCCAGTCACTTATTATGGCCTTTTTCTTCTTGCGGTTGCAACCTCTGTGAATTAAACCTGCGGTTCTCCACCAGCACGAACTTTCTTGCCTCGAAAATACTGGCGCCATAAGTTATCAGCAACTTCGGCTAAGCTATCTACCCCGTTCTTCTGAATCAACAGCAAGTTATAAATTTTAGTGTTATGAGGGATTTCAGCAGCACGGTCAGCACAAGGAACTAGTTTGCTGCAAGGGAAATCAGGACACTGATAGCAAAAGTCGAGCCCCTTCTCATTCACACAACAATCATAGGTCTCACAAATTTGCTCTCCCATCACTCTTACACGCCCCTTCTGACCTCTGCATCCCAAGCAGGCACAAGCTTCAACGGGTAACCCAAGCCTGGGAGCAAGCTTTTCTGCTAGAGCTCTATCGGTTTGTGCCTTATATAGGGGGCAGGCACCACAATATAACCCGCAAGGGGCGACCAATTCCTCTACTTCGGTCATCTTTCATTTCTCCATTTTTGCATATCTTAACTGGCTGGGCACTCGGGACACATACGGAACTTTTTACGACCCGATTTAGTCCCAAGATTGCGTGAACTGCTCATGAAATTCTTCTCGTGCCAAACCTAGACATTATATCAATGGGCGAATAAAACAACAAATTCACACTCGAGTATCTATAGTTGGAACTGAGGTATCGATAGGCAGAACCTTTTCGACGGCATCTTCTACCCTATTTTGATAAAATGGCTAAGGTGCTACAAGTGTATTTGACTTCTATGGAGAGGAAATGGAGCCGATAAACTACAGCGAAATGACAAAGACTTATGCACGAAATCGACCTGCGAACTCATTCGTAGTAGATGAATTACGGAGGGGATATGTGCTTGGCTCCAACTCAAGGGTCCTAGAGGTCGGCTGCGGTACTGGCTCTCATATCTTAATGCTGGTTAAGGCAACAAGCTGTCAAGGTTGGGGAATTGACCCTTCGGAAGAAATGATATGTCAGGAAGAGAGTGGAGGAAAGGTTCAATTCGTCAACGGAACGGCAGAGGAACTACCCTTTGAAGATAGATTCTTCGATTTTCTTTTTTCAATTGATGTCATTCACCACGTAGCAAGCACTACATTTTATTTTCATGAGGCTTTCCGGGTATTGAAACCTGCTGGGACAATATGCACAATAACCGATTCTGAAAGAATAATCAGAAACCGCAAGCCTCTTTCGCAGTATTGGCCAAGTACCGTCTCTGCAGATATCAAGCGATACCCCACCACCACGATCCTAAAGAAGCAAATGATTGCAGCGGGTTTCGTGGATGTTACTGAGACCGACATACAGAGTACGTCTGAAATAGAAGATATTACCCCTTATAAAGAGAAGTCTTTCTCATGCCTGCACTTGATTTCACAAGATGAGTTTTTAAGGGGACTAATGCGCCTTCAGGAAGACCTAAAAGCAGGACCGGTTCAAAGGGTATCTGCCTACGTCTGCCTTTGGGGACGTTCTCCTGCATTGTGACAATGGCTTCAATCCGAGACACAACGTACGGCGGATTGTTTCAGTTCTACCTATTGATAACTTCGCCGGAGCCACGGGTCTTCGAAGCATAACAATCGAGATAACATAAATACCAAGGAGCAATATTCAGAAGGGCAGAGCGTCTAAAGAACTTGTCGGTAACTCAAGCTAATTTGTGGTAGTTTTATTACCTTTTATAGCTGGGCACTCAGGACATACATCGAACTCTTTCAGCCCCGACTTAGTGCCAAGATTGCGTGAACTGCTTACTAAGCTTTTGCCAGAGCCATAAATTATATGACGATATAATAAATTAGGTGAAGACAAATCCTGTGGTTTGTCAAGCATCAAACGGAATATAGCCCTAGTTCGGCTCATTTATTTTTAGGCACGCACACAGATATATCGAAGGGTATGAGTATGCGGCTTTCCTCCGTGGTCTTCAGGGTCTTCTACTATACCCACGTCAACCAAATCATATTTAACAAAGTGCGCTTTCAAATCAGCTTCAGTAAAATAATGGGCTGGCCTACCAGGCCGACTTTCAAATGTATTTCTCTCTACCTCTCTTCCCTGTCCGAAACTCGATTCTTTCTCTGAGAAAACAGTGAAAAACATTAATCCGCCTTTATTAAGCTTATTGGCACATTGTTGGATAAATACATATCGGTCGTTCTCACGGAAAAGGTGAAGCACGTTAAAGCAATAAATGGCATCATATCTATTTGTGTCAAATGACATATCTAAAACTGATGCATTATAGAATCGGGAAAGACGGTCAAATTCACGTGCTAACTTATAGGCCACTGATGAAATTTCGATCCCGGTTACATCAAAACCACGAGTGGAGAAGAATTCTGTATGCCTTCCATACCCTGAGCCTGGTATTAGTATATTTTTTACATTAGCACCGCGGAACAACTCAAGTGCATACTGTGTCGTTCTACTTGCCAATTCCCCCCATATTTTGCCCTCATCTTTAAACCTCCTATCCCAGTAATCTTTTACGCTTTCTATATATTCGCTCATAAGAATTTGCCCCAAAGAGAGAATGCAAAACAGAAAAACGATTGAAGTTATATGGTGGTAATCATATTACCTTGAATGAACTGGCTTAAGCACCATCCGTGCCACTAGTACTGGTGATATTAACGGCATTCGGCTGTAAGCGAATGGGCTACTAGAGCTACTCTGGAATTCTTTAGGGAAGACCGCCTCCTCCATGCCATCAAGGACAAATCCATACTTGAAACAGGTATTGAACAGCAGGCTGATAGGGCGGTGGAAGTAATGCTGTGGCTCAGGCTGACCAAGAATACCAAGTCCCTTGTAAGCGAAAGGCTCCGTATATTCCGTGATAGTTATGCCTGACCTAGTCGTTACTTCGCCGTCACGCTCGAACTGCTCGGCCACGTGGCGGGCTGTCCCGGAGTTGAATACCGGGTGGGTGACTGAGAATACAAACCGTCCCCGGGGCTTGAGTATCTTGGGAAGGGAAGAAATGAGAGGTGTAATCGAGGACATATCCATTAGAGCCATAGTGCAAACGACAGCATCAAAATACCCTTCCCCCAATGACATGAGTGCTAGCGGGTCGCTAGCATCGAGCTTAAGGAACTGTATCCGTTCAATATTCTCTGTAGTGCGCTCCCGTGCCCGGTTGAGGAATTTTTCAGCATGGTCGATGGCAATTACAATTGCTCCCAAAGCGGCCATGCGTCGTGTGAAACGCCCGGCACCACAGCCAATGTCGAGCACTCGTTCTCCGGGTTTCAGTGCCAGTAGATGCTCAGTGGCGGGTTCAATAAGATAGTCTTGAAACTCATTACCATTGCCCATCCTATCGTCCCACCAGTCAGCAAGACGGTCCCAGACTTCGGCAGTCTTGTTATCGTATTCCGGGAAATCGGGAGAGGGTTCCTCAGTGGTCATCTACATAATTCTAGTGTTTCTCAGAGCTGGGGATCCAGGATTCGAACCTGGCCTAACTGATCCAGAGTCAGTCGTCCTACCGCTAGACTAATCCCCAACAGGTTAATATTATAGCTGTTCTTCTTTTCTGGAGCAATAACACGATTCGATAATCTATAGAGCAGGGAAGACTCAAATCGCTATGAGGTGTGCCGTTCCATGGTCTGGAACGGGACAGAGCCGCCTCCTATAGTGGAAAACAGTTCTTTTCAGCTACGAACCTATCAAAGTTGGGGGTAAAGAAAATCCCCAAAACAGCCACACGTTGCCAAGTGATAAGTCGGAGCGCAGTTAGCGCTTGGTATATTGGGGGGCCTTGCGAGCTCGCTTGAGTCCGTATTTCTTACGTTCTTTGATTCTGGCATCTCGAGTAAGCAAGCCTTCTTTACGTAGCACGGGCTTAAATAGCTCGTTTTCCTTAGCAAGAGCTCGAGCAATGCCATGGCGAATTGCGCCAGCCTGACCACTGAGACCACCGCCATTCACCTTCACCATAATACAAAATTTACCCATGTTATCTGTAGCCAAAAGAGGATGCTCAATCATACGACGATGCTCGACGCGAGGGAAAGCTTCCTGATAAGGCTTATCATTGACAATTATCTCCCCCTTGCCGGGGAAAAGCCTGACTTGGGCTATAGCACATTTGCGTTTACCCGTTCCCCAAACGTAACTTTCCTCGCTCATAAATTATCACCTTTCCTTTGGTAATATTTCACTTTCTTCGCTCTTGATCGTTCCGAGTCCTTCGCTTCGCTCAGGGCGACGAAGGGAAATCTGAGCCTGGTGAGGATGCTCATTTCCAGAATAAACTTTCAGTTTCTTAAACATAGCCCTGCCTAAACGATTATGAGGTAACATCCCTTTAACCGCAAGTTCAATAACACGGCCAGGGTCTTTACCAAATAGTTCCTCAAACCTTTGGCTCTTTAAGCCGCCGGGATATCCTGAGTGTCTATAATAAGTCTTTTGTTCGGCCTTTTTCCCAGTCACCTTCACTTTGGCAGCATTAATTACCACAACATAGTCACCGGTATCAATATGAGGGGCGTAAATCGGCTTATGCTTGCCCATAAGTAAATTGGCGACCTGCGTCGCTATTTTTCCCAAAGTTTTATCCGCGGCATCAATCACCCACCACTCTCGCTCGATATCTTTAGCTTTAGGACTATAAGTTTTCATTTCTAGCTTCCCAAAGGCTCAGGATAATTGACCTTCTTAAGGCATAAGCCACACGCAGGGGACAAGGGACCGGCTAAACCCAAACTCTTTGCCTCCATTATATCACGAAATTCTTCGATACCTATCTTACCCAAGCCCAGCCTGATTAAAAGACCTACGGTACTTCGTACCTGGTGAGGCAAAAAGGAATTAGCCACTATACGGAAAACGGTAAAATCGCCCTTTTTCTCGATTCCCGCTTCATAAACATTACGCAAAGTACTCCTGCTGTCATCCAAAGAACTAGCAAAGGAGGCAAAGTCATGCTCACCTCGGATAAGCTGGCAGGCATTATTCATCGCCTGTATGTCTAGAGTTTTGGGCACAAACAAAGCAAACCTTTGACTAAACGGCGATCGGGTATCGCTATTTAAAATATAATAATGGTACTCTCGGCTCAGAGCATCGCGCCGGACATTAAAATCATCGCTAGCCCTGTAAGCTGTTTTGACCGCGATATCTCTGGGTAAATAATAATTCAATGCTTTAACCAGCGTCATGGTATCCCATGTAGATTGCGCCTGGAAGCTCACCACTTGTCCCTTGGCATGCACACCAGCATCGGTTCTGCTAGCTGCCATAACCCGTCCGCTTTGCCCGCAAAATCGCCTTATGGCTTGCTCAAGCTCATTTTGAATGGTAGGCAAGCCAACTTGCCATTGAAAGCCGTGATATTGGGTGCCGTCATATTCTACAAGCAAAATAAACTTACTTAACCAATTCAATTCGAACCATAGGCGCGTTATCACCATGGCGGGGTCCCAGCTTTAGCAACCTCGTATAACCCCCGCTACGGTCAGCATAGCCTGGAGCAATTTCAGCAAATAGCTTGTCAACTACTTTTTTATCAGTAATAAAAGCTAAGGCTTCCCGCCTTGAGTCAAGGCTGCCATCCTTACCTAAAGTGATCATTTTTTCTGCTAAACCGCGAACTTCTTTAGCTTTAGCTTCAGTGGTGGTGAGCTTTTCATGAGCCAGAAGCGCGGTAACTTGACTTCGGTATAACGCCCACCTGTGCTCTGTGGGCCTACTTAAATTCCGTCCTGCTACCTTGTGTCTCATTGTGTCTCATTCCTTCTTCTCCTTAATAACAGGAGTGCCTAATTTTGCCATTAACTCTTCCACTTCGGCTCGAGACTTTACCCCCAAACCGGGCAATGGTGGCAAACCCTCCCTGCTTTTCTCTACCAATTGTCCCAGAGTGAAAATACCCGCTCTCCTCAGACTATTACAGGAACGAGTCGATAAATTTAGTTTTTCCAGAGGGGTATCATATTGCTCGGGCAAAATGGACAAAGCTTTAGCCATAGGAACTTCAAGGTCCCTGAAGGAAGAGAACTGACTAATTAAGATGATAGCACTTTGATTTAGCGCCTCCCAGGGAGAAATGGTAGCGTCGGTCCAAATCTCCAGGATGAGCTTTTCTGGACTTCCCTCCTGGCCAGGCTTAATAGATTCTACAAAGAAATTGACCTTCCGCACTGGAGTGAAGATGGCATCTACTGGCAGTGCTCCCACTGGTAAACCGTCAGCCGATTTAGCCGGCATATAACCCCTCCCTAGCTCCACGTTAAGTTCGACGTAAAGTTTGGCTTGAGGGGAGTCTAAAGAAGCTAAATAAAGTTCAGGATTGGCAACGCGAAAGTGAGCCGAGGGTTTAATATCACCTGCACAGACCTTGCCTTCCCCCTCTGTTTCCAAGAGCAACTGCCCGGACTGACGGAAAAGAGGGCAGAGCCTCAGTTGCTTGATATTCAGCAAAAACTCCATAGCGTCCTCTTTAACATAAGGAATGGGAGAGAATTCATGCTGAATTCCTTCGATTCTGACCCATGTCACCGCAGCACCAGGCAAAGAGCTGAGAAGCACACGCCGCAAGGTGTTACCTAAAGTGACACCAAAATTTGGCTCCAGAGGCTCAGCAAGAAAACGACCATAATTGCCGCTACTCTCAACACAGGTTACAGTGGGGATAGATATTCCAGGCATAGATCACCTCGAGTAATATTCAACAATAGCTTTCTCATTAAATCCAGCTTCAATATCGTCTTTGCCAGGCAAATTAAGTACTCTACCTGTCATGCTTTCTTTGTCCAAGCTTAACCAATTGGTGATCAATTTTTCCTCAATTTCCTCAGCTACCCTTTTATAATATTCCGTTTTTGTACTAGTCTCTCGCCACCTAACAACATCCCCCGGTTTCACCAAATAGGAAGGAATATCTGTTTTGCGGCCATTGACCATTATATGGCCATGCCGAACTATTTGTCTGGCTTGGGCACGTGAATCAGCAAAGCCCAAGCGATAAATCACATTATCCAATCTCCTTTCTAACAATATGAGAAGGTTTTCTCCAGTTTTGCTAGGGCCTTTCTTGGCCTCGACAAAAAACCTGCGAAATTGTCGCTCCAGGACACCATAGCTGAAGCGAACCTTTTGCTTTTCGCGCAATTGAAGCCCGCGCTCGGAAATCCCGCCGCGCCTTCGACCTAGAGGACGCCCACCAGGAGGAGTATTCCTTTTCTCCAAAGGACATTTGGGTGTAGCGCATTTCTCGCCTTTGAGCATCAGCTTGTCTCCGAAACGGCGACATAGGCGACAAGCAGGGCCTGTGTAACGTGCCACTTTATACCCTTCTCCTCCCTCGCGGGCGGCAGCCATCATGGGGGATAGGAGTCACGTCTCTGATAGCTGTGACGGTAATTCCGGAAGCTTGTAAGGCACGAATAGCTGCCTCACGTCCACTGCCAGGGCCTTTAATATACACCTCAACTTTGCGTAAGCCATCACCCATTGCTCGGTGTGCCGCATCTCTAGCAGCTAGTTGAGCAGCATAAGGGGTACCTTTCCTAGAACCTTTGAATCCTGCAGTACCAGAACTCCCCCACGCGACAACATTGCCTTGCATATCAGTAATGGTAATGGCTGTGTTATTGAAAGTGGATTGGATATAAGCCCTGCCTTCACTAACCTTTTTACGGGCTTTACGGGCTCCCTTCCTCTTTGGCATTCGTTAAAACAAGCTCCTTACTTCTTTCCTACGCCACGTCTTTGCCCTCGACCTGCCACTGTTTTCCTTGGCCCTCTTTTAGTTCGGGCGTTTGTGCGCGTTCTCTGTCCGTGAACTGGTAATCTCATGCGGTGCCTTATGCCCCGAGAGCAACTAATTTCAATAAGCCGCCTTATATTAGATTGAACCTCCCTCCTAAGATCGCCTTCCACTCTGTACTGTTTATCAATAACATCTCTAATCTGGCCAACTTGTTCCTCACTAAGTTCCTTAACTCTAAGGCCAGGATTGATATCAGTGTCAGCCAAAATGCGCTGGCTTGATGTAGTGCCGATGCCATAAATGCTCTGCAAAGCTATCCAAATTGGCTTGTCTTTAGGAAGGTCTATACCAGCAATACGTGCCATTGCTTATCACCTCTGCCTTTGCTTATGCTTTGGATTCTCACAAATAACCCTAACCACACCCTCTCGCCTGATAACCTTGCATTTTTTGCATATCGGCTTAACCGAAGCTCTTACTTTCATTTCCAATCACCATACAAACAAACCTTGTTATAATAAACTTTCTTAGTTAACCTGTCAAACTATTTAAGCCGATAGGTAACCCTGCCCCGGTTCAAATCATAAGGGGAAAGTTCTATCAGAACTCTATCCCCAGGCAAAATCTTGATATAGTGCTTTCTCATTTTGCCCGAGATATGAGCCAATACTTGATGTCCAGTGGCCAATTCGACGCGAAACATGGTATTAGGTAGAACTGTAATCACCTTGCCTTCAACTTCTATCCTCTCCTTCTTGGCCATTTTTACGTAATACCTAAACAAGTATCTCAGCTTCATTATCAGTTATGGCAATGCTATGTTCAAAATGTGCTGAAAGACTTCCATCGGCTGTGAGCACCGTCCATTGATTAGCCGCCAATTTAGTGTGCCAACCTCCAGCATTAACCATAGGCTCAATAGCCAGAGTCATGCCTTTACGAAGCAAGGGACCTTTGCCAACTACAAAATTAGGTATTGGGGGCTCTTCATGCAAGTCCCGACCTACTCCATGCCCAGTATATTCTCTAACCACAGAAAATCCTTTTGATTCAACATAATGTTGAATAGCAGATGAGATATCCTCTACCCATCCCCCACTTATCGCTTGAGCGATGCCTGACTTTAGACTGCCTTCTGTGACCGCGATAAGTTCCTCTGCTTCCTTACTTATCGGCCCCACACCAATAGTTATGGCAGCATCGGTATGAAAGCCATTAAGTTTTGCTCCCGCATCTAAAGAAACAATGTCTCCTTCCTGTAGTATGCGTTCACCGGGAATGCCATGAACTATCTCATCATTTACAGAAACGCATAAATTCGCAGGGAAGCCACGATAATTCTTAAAAGAAGGCATAACTCCCCTCTTCTCCGATTCTTCGGCCATGATTATGTCCAACTGGCCAGTCTTAATCCCCGGTCTTACTTCCTTTCTTAGTTTATCTAAAATAGCAGCGAGGATTTTGCCACACTTCCTCATAATGGCTATTTCCTCGTCAGATTTTATAATCACCATTTATTTTATCCCTGCTTTGAGGGCAGAGATTATTTCTCTAGCCACTCCCTGTATTCCCAGGTTACCATTTACCCTAATTAATTTACTTTGTTTCTTATAAAAATCAAGGATGGGAACAGTTTGAGCGAAGAAAATATGAAGTCGGTCCTTTACTGTTTCCTCCTTGTCATCGGAACGCTGATACAATTCACCACCGCATTTATCACATTTCCCCGGCGTTTTAGGCGGTGAACTTATTATGTGATATGGTGTCTGACAAACTCGGCAAAGTCGCCTTCCGCTGAGTCGTTTCACTAGCTCTTCATTGGGCACTTCAATGTATATTGCCTTATCTATGGTTTTTCCTTGCTCCTTAAGGGCCTCGTCTAAAACTTTAGCTTGATGTAAAGTCCGGGGGAAGCCGTCGAAAAGGCAGCCAGAGGCACAGTCAAGCTGATTAATTCTTTCCAGAATCATTTTTATGGTCACCTCATCAGGAACTAGTTCTCCTTTATCCATATAGCTTTTAGCCAAGAGACCAACCTCGGTCCGTTCCTCTAATGCCTGACGAAACAAATCCCCGGAGGCTATATGAGGTAAATCCATTTCTTGAGAGAGAATATCCGCCTGAGTTCCCTTCCCTGCCCCCGGAGCACCTAGCATGATGATGTACATTATTTTAAGAAACCCTCGTAGCGGCGCATGGTTAGTTGAGCCTCTAATTGCTTCATGGTATCTAGAGCCACACCAACAGCTATAAGCATGCCGGTGCTCTGGATTACCAATGCTATGACGCCGGTGATTTCTCGAGCAATGAAGGGCATAATTGCCACTACGGCCAGAAAGAGGGCGCCACCGAAAGTAATGCGCCTTATGATCCCATTCAAATAATCAGCCGTTGCCTTGCCGGGTCGAACTCCAGGGACGAAGCCGCTTTGCTGTTGCAAAGTTTGAGGCAGATTCATTTGCTCAAATATGACCATAGTGTAGAAGAAAGCGAAACCGATTACTAAGGCAAAGTACAACCCCTGGTAGATCAAACCTAAAGGTGCTGCATTACCAGGCTGAAACACATTATAGATTGTATTCCAGAAATTGGGATCTTCACCGACTGGGTTCATAAGAAATGAAGCTATCGTACCAGGGAGTTGCATTAAGGCTAGGGCAAAAATAAGCGGTATCATCCCGGCCGTATTGACCCGCAGCGGTATGTAGGTGGAACCCGATTGGCGATACATGCGGCCACTGCGAAAAGTGCTCCGAGCATACTGTACAGGAATGCGGCGATGCGCTTCAATAAATGTGACTATAAGTACCAGCGTAGCTAAGCTTAGAATAATGAAGGCGGTCAAGCCCACCGGGTCTTGGCCAGCTATGAAACCGCGGCCAACCATCTCCGGTAAGCTAGCCACGATACCACCAAAGATTATTATCGATATCCCATTCCCTATTCCACGCTCGGTAATCAATTCACCTAGCCACACGAGGAATATCGTGCCAGCGACCATTGTTATCACTATGCTGGCTATAGTCAATGATCCAAGCGGCTCAATAGTAACGCCCTGGACACGTAACAAACTAAGCATACCGTAGCCTGAAAGGGCAGCCAAAGGTATAGTTAGCACGTGAGTAATTCGATTTATTTTTTGGCTACCGAGCTCCCCCTCCTGGGATAGAGCCTGAAGTCTGGGGATTACCGGAACCAGCAATTGCATAATTATGGAGGCAGTAATGTAAGGATAAACGCCCATGGCAGCCACACTGAAATTCGTCATGGCACCACCGCTAAAAAGGTCAAGCATGCCGAAGAGGAGGTTTTCCCCGAAGTATTCTCGCAAGGCCTCGATGTCCACGCCGGGCAAGGGAACATGAGCTATAAAGCGAAAAACGACAAGGATGCCGAGGGTGAAAAGAATCTTTCGCCTCAAATCGGGCAATGTCAATATGTCCATCATTGCCTGGACGAGGCGTGGCCGGGTCGTTTTGCGCTGCATTCTAAGCCTGCTTTACCTTCCCTCCAGCAGCGAGAATTTTTTTCTCCGCCGATGAAGAGAATTTGTTAGCCCTAACTAGCAATGGATGCTGGATATCGCCAGCCCCGAGAATTTTGGTCGGATGGGCTGGGATGCTAATCAGCCCTGCTCGAAGCAATTCCTCAGGGGTTACCTCAGTTCCTGGGGGGAAAATAGCTAGCTTCCCCACATTGACAATATTATATTCAGTTTTAAAAATGTTGGTGAATCCCCTTTTCCGTGGTAGCCGTTTTATCAAGGGCAATTGCCCGCCTTCAAAGCCAAGGCGCACGCCACCACCGGAGCGAGCCTTTTGCCCTTTGCAACCTCGCCCCGAATAGGTGCCATGCCCACTGCCATCTCCTCGACCTATGCGTTTTCTTTTATGCTTAGCACTTACAGGAGGCCTTAATTCATTCTGTTCCATCTACCTTGTCTTCCTGAGCTTCCCCAGCACTCACATCCGTGAGTGCTGGGTGAATTACCTCTTCCTCCCTTTTCCTCAAGTTAGCCAAGGCAAGCATCGTCGCCTTAGCTACGTTTATTCTGCTTGATCCACCTAATGATTTGCCAAGGGCGTCTTTTATGCCTGCCAATTCAAGAACTGCTCGAGCAGTATTGTTGACAATTAAGCCTGTGCCAGGCGCCGCCGGCTTTAGTAAGACTTTGGATGCACCAAACTTAGCTAGAATTTCGTGAGGGATGGTACCGTCCTTGATAGGCACCTCAATCATCCCCTTCCTCGCCATAGCACCTGCCTTGCGAATTGCTTCAGGAACCGCCGCCGCTTTAGCTAAACCAAATCCGACATGCCCCTGTCCATCGCCAACTACCACTAAAGCTCGGAACCGAAGGTGTCTACCACCTTTGACCACCTTGCTTACACGGTCGATACCTAACAGTTTCTCCTCGAGACTCAGTTCTGAGGTATCAATTTTGGCACTCTTCCCTCTTACTTTAGTAACAGCCTTCATAAGCTAACTCTCAAAACTCCAATCCGGCTTTCCTGGCAGCCTCGGCTAAAGCCTTAACTCTGCCATGATATTTATAGCCACCACGGTCAAAAACCACCTGTTTGATCCCTTTATTTAATGCTTTCTCCGCAAGCAAAGTTCCCACTATTCCGGCTCTCTTGCTTTTTCCCATTCCATTGGTCTTGCTTCTCACCTGAGAGTCAAGAGTACCCATTGAGACTAAAGTCTGGCCCCTAGAATCATCAATAAGCTGGGCATAGACATGATTCAAGCTACGGAAGACACATAATCGAGGACGTGATATCGTTCCCGTTATTTTTTGCCTCACCCGTCTGTGCCGTATTTTTCTCATTGCCTTTGAATCTTCCCATTCATTATAGCCACTATTTCTTGCCTATTTTGCCCGATTTGCCAGCTTTAAGACGCAGTCTCTCACCAAAGTATTTAATGCCTTTTCCTTTATAGGAGTCAGGAGGGCGTATCGCCCGAATTTTAGCAGCCGTTTCCCCAACTACTTCTTTATCAATACCAGTGACGCGAATGCGATTTGTCCCCTCAATGGTGATACTAATACCAGGGGGGGGGGAGAACTCCACAGTATTGGCGTATCCTACCTGGAGCAACAGCTTGTCGCCAGTTTTCTGCGCTCTGTAGCCTACGCCATTTATTTCCAGGATTTTTTCAAAACCTTCACTCACCCCTGTAACCATATTTGCCAAAAGGCTACGCGTGAGCCCATGTAAAGAACGATGGATTTTACTATCACTAGGCCGAGTTACAATCAAGCACCCATCCTTCAAAGCGATAGAAATGTCAGGGTGAAACCGCCGCCGCAGTTCTCCCTTACTTCCTTTTACCACAACTTCGCTTCCATCGATCTTTACCTCGGTACCTTGAGGTACAGCAATGGGAAGTAAGCCAATACGAGACATAATTCACTGCTCCTGAGTTAATTTACCATACATAGCACAGAATCTCACCGCCAAGATGATGCTGCCATGCCTCCTGGCCAGTCATAATGCCCTTGGACGTGGATAGAATAGCTATGCCCAAGCCCCCATAAATGCGGGGGATTTCATGCCTTTCCCCATAGACTCTTAAGCTCGGCTTGCTCACTCTTTCTAAACCTAAGATTGCAGGCTGGTCATCGGTGTACTTGAGCTGGATCTTTATCATTGACTGCGGTTTCCCCTTAAGCACTTCATAACGGTCAATAAAACCCTCTTCCTTAAGTATTTTGACGATAGCAAGTTTTATTTTAGAGGAGGGCACAAGCACACTCTCGTGACTTGCCATGATAGCATTGCGTATCCTGGTTAACATATCAGCGATGGGGTCAGTAACTGTCATTTCTCTTTCACCAGCTTGACTTTCTTATGCCAGGGATTACACCAGTGACAGCAAGTTCTCGAAAACAAATACGACACAAGCCAAATTTACGCATATAACCACGCGGCCTGCCACATAACTTACAGCGATTACGTTGCTGCACTGTATACTTTGGCGGGCGCTCTGACTTGACAATCTTAGATAGCTTCGCCATATCAATTTCTCCTGAAAGGCATGCCCATTAGTTCCAACAAGGTCATGGCTTCATCATCGTTATTGGCCGTAGTAACAATGGTTACCTCGAGGCCACGAATTTTGTCTACCTTATCGTAATCAATCTCAGGGAAAACTATCTGCTCTCTCATGCCCAGGCTATAATTTCCTCGGCCATCGAACGAATCCCGTGATACTCCCCGGAAATCTCGAAACCTCGGTAGAACAACATTAACCAGTTTGTCAAAGAAATCGTACATCCGCTTACCTCGTAAAGTCACCATCATCCCAATGGGCATACCAGTCCGTAGCTTGAAAGAGGAGATAGACTTTTTCGCCCGTGTGGTTACCGGACGTTGCCCCGAAATTGTAGCTAGGTCCTTCTCAGCTACTTCAAGAGCTTTAGGCTCCTGTGTTGCTTCGCCTAAACCAATGCTAAGCACAATCTTTTCCAACTTAGGCAGTTGCATTATGTTATCATATCCCAGCCTGGCTTTAAGCTGGGGAGTCACTTCGGTCAAATATTTTTCCTCCAAGCGAGATTTCACGATCAAACCCCCTAGTCAATCACCTCTCGACATGATTTGCAGACCCGTACCTTTTTGCCATCAGACAAAAACTGGAAACCCACTCGCGTGGGTGTGCCACATTTCTCGCATACTAACATTACGTTGGATACATGGATGGGAGCTTCAAGCTCAATTATGCCGGCTTGGCGGGCGGCCCTGCGGGCACGGGAATGACGCTTAATCATATTGGCTCCTTCTACTATCACCCTCTCTTTATCAGGCCAGGCACGGCGTACTCTTCCCCTTTTTCCCTTGTCCTTACCAGCAATTATGACGACCGTATCATTTTTTCTGATTTGCATTTTACAAGACCTCGGGGGCCAAGGATATTATCTTGGCAAAGTTCTTATCTCTAAGTTCTCGGGCTACAGGACCAAAAATACGGCTGCCCCTAGGATTATTTTTATCACCAAGAACGACTGCGGCATTCTCATCAAATCTGATATAGGAGCCATCAGAGCGGCGATAGGGCTTAGTCACACGCACAACCACAGCCTTCACTACCTCACCCTTCTTCACCATCCCATGGGGCACCGCCCGCTTCACCGTGGCTACAATGATGTCACCTATTCGGGCATATTTTCTTGCCCCAATAGACACATTAATGCACATAATCTGTTTAGCCCCAGTATTATCGGCTATCTTCAGTCTAGTATAAGTCTGAATCATTCTTCTGTTATGGCTTAGTTGCAGCTACCTCTCTTTTAGACATTATCTCTGTTACCCGCCATCTCTTCTCTCTAGACAAAGGGCGAGTCTCGACAATCTTCACTTTGTCTCCAATTTTACAGGCATTATTTTCATCATGAGCCTTATATTTTTTGGTAACTCTGATAGCTTTCTTATAGAGTGGGTGGACTTTCCTGGTTTCCACTGCTACCACAACGGTTCTATCCATTTTGTCACTCACCACCAAGCCTTCTCTAACCTTTCTTTTTCCGAGATCACTCATCTTACTGTACCAAGTTCCCTTTCTCTTAAAATAGTTTCTATTCTGGCAATCCTTTTCTTTACTCTAGGAATCTCCCGATGATTTCCCAACTGTCTAGTGGCCAAGCGAAAACGGAGGTTAAAAAGTTCCTCATGAGCTTCTTCGAGCTTCGTTAATAGCTCTTCATTGTTGAGAGGGCGAATTTCGCTAGCCTTCAACTTTTTGCCTCTCTTTCCTGACAAAACTAGTAGCTATAGGGAGCTTGTAGGAAGCAAGACGGGCTGCCTCCGAAGCCACATTCTCTTTTACATCAGCCAATTCGAACAGGATTTTGCCTCTCTTAACTACGGCCACCCAGTGATCCGGAGCGCCTTTCCCGCTACCCATCCTTGTCTCCGCAGGTTTTTTTGTCACAGCTTTGTCAGGGAAAACTCGTATCCATAATTTACCACCACGATGCAAGTGGCGGACAAATACGCGACGGGTTGCCTCAATTTGTCGCGCTGTTACCCAAGCGGATTCTTCAGCCCTAATGCCAAAGTTACCAAAAACAATGGTATCCCCACTCTGGGCACTGCCTTTTAGCCTCCCTCTATGTACCTTTCGGTACTTCACTCGTTTCGGCTGTAGCACTTTTCTCCTTCCCCTCAGGGATAATATCGCCCTTATAAATCCATACTTTTACCCCGATACGCCCCATCAAGGTATGGGCTTCAGTAAGACCATAATCAATATTGGCACGTATTTTGTGCAACGGCATTTGACCTTGGCGAAGCGTCTCAACTCTAGCAATTTCGAGCCCTCCAAGTCTTCCCTTGCACATTATCTTTATTCCTTTAGCGCCAGCTTGCAAAGTTCGGAAGGCTGCTTGCCTCATGACTCGCCGGAAAGGAATTCTCTCTTCAAGCCGCTCGGCTATGATCCGACCTACCAAAGAAGCTTCAAGCTCAGGGTGTTCAATCTCTCTAATGGTCAATCTAATTTTATCTCCACTGACCTTCTCCAGTTCCGATTTCAGTGCTTCCACATTTTGTCCCCCTCGCCCAATCAAGATGCCAGGGCGAGCTGAGTAAAGAGTTAAATATACCTCGTCTCCCGGACGTTCAATTTCCAGCCGAGCAACAGCTCCTCCAGAACATTTTTGCTCCACAACCTTCCGTAGCCTCATATCGTCTAACAAAAAGCGAGTATAATTCTTTTCAGCATACCACCTAGCTCGCCAATCCTGGTTGATACCCAGCCTGAAACCATAAGGATGAACTTTCTGTCCCAAGACTATTCCTCCTCTTCAGTAACGAAAACTGTAATATTGCTAGACCGTTTTAAGATAGGACTAACCCTCCCTCTCGACTGAGGGCGGAATCTCTTCAAGGTATGCCCTTTATCAGCAAATATATCAGTGATTCTAAGTTCAGCAGGCGACATTTGAAAGTTGTTCTCGGCATTGGATGCCGCCGATTTAATTACTTTAGCCACGGCTTTAGCTGTGGGGGTAGGCAAAAAACCAAGGATAGTCAATGCCTCGTCGACTTTTCTGCCTCTAACCATATTTACCACTAAACGCATCTTTTGAGGCGAAATGCCAACATCTTTAGCTACAGCTCTTACCTTCATCGCGTCTTATGTTCTCCCTGCCTGTCCAGTGATTTTAGCTTTGGTGATATGACCCCTGAATGTCCTAGTAGGTACAAATTCTGCCAGTTTATGCCCCACCATATTTTCGGTGATGAAAATGGGCACATGCCTCCTACCATTATGCACTGCAATAGTGTGACCTATCATTTGAGGCAAAATAGTAGAGGCACGAGACCATGTCTTTATCACTGCTTTCTCGCCCGAATTATTAAGCGTTTCTATTTTCTTAAACAATTTAGTGTCGCAAAAAGGCCCTTTCTTAAGCGATCGTGACATCCTACTTCCTCCGTTTAACGATCATTTTATCCGACATTTTACGGCGACGTGTCTTAGCTCCCAAAGCTGGTTTTCCCCAGGGGGTTTTCGGAGGCATTCCTCGGGGAGCCCTGCCCTCCCCACCTCCGTGTGGGTGGTCACGAGGAGTCATAGCAGAACCCCTGACTGAAGGTCGCCAACCTGACCATCTCCTACTCCCAGCTTTGCCTAATTTTATATTTTCGTGGTCAATATTGCCTATCTGACCAATAGTAGCCCAGCACCTGTGGTGAAATTTACGCAGTTCACCCGAAGGGAGTTTAAGTACGACATATTGACCCTCCTTGCTTATAATTTGGGCAGAGCTTCCTGCGCTATGAATAAGCTTTCCTCCCTTGCCTGGCTCAAACTCAACATTATACACCAAAGTTCCCACAGGAATGGACTCCAATGGCAAAGCATTCCCAAGTTTTATATCAACATCATCGCCTGCCTGTATGGTATCACCCAACTTGATGCCCAAAGGGGCGAGTATATAACGCTTTTCTCCATCAGCATAATGAATTAGGGCAATGCGAGCTGACCTATTAGGGTCATATTCAATGGAAGCCACTTTCCCTGGAACGATAATTTTATCCCTCTTAAAATCGATAAGGCGAAGTTTACGCTTACTGCCACCACCTCGGTGACGCACAGTTATAACACCTCGGCTATTACGTCCCGCCTTCTTTTTCAGCGGCGCCAGTAATGACTTCTCAGGTGCTACCTTGGTTAGCTCTTCAAAAGTAGCGCCAGACATAAATCTCCTGCCTGGAGAAGTTGGATGATAAGTCTTTAATCCCACGAATCGCTCCTTATTTGTGTGTCCTTTGCCAGCGAGTTTTTTTAAGAAGTTTCTTATGCCTGTGCTTTGACATCTTCTTTCTTCTCCACTTGGTAACTGAACCCATTAAACACCCTCAAAGAAAGTAATTTTGTGTCCCGGTGCTAAGGTAACTACCGCCTTTTTCCAAGGTGAGTTAGTTACTTGTCTACTGCCAAACCTTCTTGTCTTCCCGGGCACCATCATCACATTGACTTTGCTTACCTTTACCTTCAAAGCTTGTTCCACTGCCTCCTTAATCTGAGACTTGGTAGCCTTACCTGCTACCTCAAAGGCATATTTATCCTCCTCCTTAAGCGAAGTAGCCTTCTCTGTAATTAAAGGACGCCGCAGAACTTCGTAAAGATGCAATTTATTCACCCCAAATTTGCTCAATGTTGCGTATTGCCGGTACAGTGGCTACCAGCATTTCATAGGAAAGCAAATCCAATACATTAATTAGAGCCGAAGGTAGGACCTTGACCTCGGGCAAATTAGCCGCGCATTTAACCACATTGGGTGTGGACTGAGCAGTAAGAATTAAAGTGGAGGAACCAATGCCCAGCGAGGATAGAACATCTATCATGTCTTTTGTCTTTGGTCCCTTAAAATCAAGTTCCTGTACCAGTTTCATATTTCCCTCTCTAACTTTAGCGGAGAGGAGGCATTTCAAAGCCAACTTCCTCATTTTCTTGGGCATCGATTGGCGATAGGTGCGTGGCTTGGGGCCAAAAACTACTCCACCCCCCCTGAGAAGAGGCGATTTTACATCCCCCCTTCGCGCTCTGCCGGTATGCTTTTGGGTATAAAGTTTTCTTGTACTCCCAATCACCTCCCCCCTTGTCTTGGTAGACGCAGTACCTTGACGTCCATTTGCTAATTGTCTTACCATCGCCTGGTGCACTACCGCCCCATTAAACGGAAGAGCAAAAATGGCCTGATTGAGCTCTATTTGCCCAACAACTTCACCGTTTAAGTTATAAACTGGCACTTGCACTTCCTGTTACCTTACTTTCTCAATTACTAACAGCCCCCCATTGGCTCCAGGTACTGCACCCTTCACCAAAAGCAAATTGCGCTCTGGGTCAACTTGAATTACCTCGAGGTTACGCGCTGTTATTCTCCTATTTCCCATATGCCCCGCCATGCGTTTCCCTTTAAGCACCCGGCCAGGAAAAGTAGTAGCTCCAATTGAACCAGGGGCGCGATGGCGGTCACTTTGGCCATGGGTCTTTGGTCCACCGGCAAAATGATGCCGCTTAACTACGCCAGCAAAGCCCTTGCCCTTAGAAAAGCCAGTGATATTTACCAAGTCACCCTGCTTTAAGAAGCCAATATCCACTTTGTCACCACGCTTGACCGAGTTAATATCATCAGTCCTGAATTCGCGAAGATAGCGAACGTTCTCTAAGCCTCGAAGATGTCCCATCTCTGGAGAGCTAAGCTGAGATTGCTTCATTTTGTTCTCAATAAAGCCCACTTGGATAGCATCGTAACCATCCCTATCTCGGCTCTTTATCTGAGTTACCACAGAAGGCCCAGCTTGAATAGCAGTTACTGCCACCGTCTCTCCGCTTTCCTGAAACAGTTGCGTCATGCCTATTTTCTTACCAATAATGCCTGGAAACATGGTTTTAACTACAACCTAATATCTATCTCCACTCCAGATGCCAAGTCAAGCTGACTCAGGGCATCTATAGTCTTTGAACTTGGCTGCAAAACATCAATTAACCTCTTATGAGTCCTGATCTCAAACTGTTCCCTGGAATCTTTATCGATGTTAGGGGAACGAATGACACAAAATTTTTCGATATCTGTGGGTAAAGGTACTGGCCCAACCACGATAGCCCCAGTACGCTCCACTGCATCTACTATTTGCCTTACTGCCTGATCAGCCAACCTATGATCGAAACTTTTGATTTTGATACGAACTTTTTGCTCGGTCATCTGGTTCTTCCCATTCTAGCCGCAATTTGCTCAGCCAAATCCTGAGGCAATTCTTCATAGCGATGAAAGCACATAATATGACTCGCCCTCCCTTGACTGAGCGACCTCAAATCTCCAGCGAAACCGAATGTTTCCGCTAGAGGAACAAGACAACGGATAGTGGAGAACTCGTCGCGACTCTCAATGCCTTCGATATGAGTTCTCCGAGAGTTTAAATCGCCAATGATGTCTCCGAGGAACTGATTGGGAGTTGTTATTTCCACTTCCATAATTGGCTCGAGAATAACAGGTTTAGCTTTATCTATCCCATCCCTCATAGCAATGAAGGCTGCCATCCTGAAAGCCACATCTGAAGAATCGACCTCGTGAAAACTCCCGTCATACAAAGTCACCTTTACATCTATTACAGGGTAACTAGCTAATCCTCCGCTTTGTAAAGCTGACTTGGCACCGGCTTCTACTGAGGGAGTAAATCCCTTAGGTATGGCCCCACTTCGAATCTGGTCACGAAACTCAAATCCGCTGCCACGCTCGCCCGGCTCAATTCTAAGCCAAACGTGCCCGTACTGTCCCCTACCGCCGGATTGACGGATAAATCTCCCTTCAGATTCCACAGGAATGGTGATTGTTTCCTTATAAGCAACCTGAGGCTTACCAGCATTGACCCTTACACCATATTCGCGAAATATACGCTCCATTAACACCTCGAGATGAAGTTCACCCATCCCCGAAATCAGAGTTTGACCTGTTTCTTTGTCATGGTAAACCTTAAAGGTGGGGTCCTCCATAGTAAGTTTAGCCAGGGAATCATCTAACTTGTCCTGGTCGACTTTAGTTTTGGGTTCAACAGCCATGGAAAGCACCGGCTCAGCAAATCGTATAGCCTCAAGAAGCACTGGCCGTGTGGGCTCGCAAAGGGTATCACCCGTCGAGGTCATCTTAAGTCCCAGACTAGCTACAATGCTCCCGGTCTCAGCGTGGTCCACCTCCTCGCGGTGATCGGCATGCATAACATATAGTTTTCCCAATCTCTCTTTCTTATCTATACTGGAGTTCAAGACTTGTGCTCCGGCCTTTGCCCTGCCTGAGTATACACGCAAGTAGACCAGTCTACCCATAAACGGGTCAAAAACCGTTTTAAACGCCAACGCAGAAAAAGGTTCATCATCGCTCGCCAGACGAAGGATTTCCTCTCCTCTTTTAGGATCTGTAGCCGAAATGGGAGGAATATCTAGCGGCGAGGGGAGGTAATCTACAATAGCATCAAGCAATAATTGGATTCCTCTATCTCTCAAGGCACTGCCACAAAGGACAGGCACAATGCAGTTAGAAATAGTCAGCCTTCTTATGGCTGCCTTAATTTGAGATGCGGAGACGTCTTGCCCATCGAGGTAGAGCAGCATAATCTGCTCATCAAGCTCGGCTAAGTTCTCAATTAATGCTTGGCGATGCTTGGCCAGCAAAGTCTCACCTTCCTCAATTGAAGCTGAATTAGGGTCAGAGAAAGCAATGACTTTATTTTCCACAAGGTCGATGATGCCTCGAAAGTCCTTTTCACTTCCTACAGGGAGTTGTATGGGTAATGCCTTGATTCGCAACCTTTCGTTAATCATGTTCACTGTGCGATGAAAATCAGCGCCAATCCTGTCCATTTTGTTAATAAAGCAAATCCTAACCACGCCGTATTTATCTGCCTGGCGCCACACAGCCTCTGATTGAGCTTCCACTCCAGCTACACCATCGAAAATCACGACACCACCATCTAAGACACGGAGGCTACGCTCCACTTCAGCGGTGAAATCTACATGCCCAGGGGTGTCTATGATGTTTATACAATGTTCACGCCAGTGACATGTGGTAGCCGCTGAAGTAATGGTAATACCTCGTTCTCTTTCTTGCTCCATCCAATCCATTACTGCAGTTCCCTCATCTACGCTTCCGACCTTGTAAGTACGCCTAGTGTGATGTAATATCATTTCCGTAGCCGTGGTCTTGCCAGCATCTATATGAGCGATGATCCCTATATTCCGTATTTTTTCCAAAGGGAAAGTCCGCGACATAAGCTTATCCTTTACCTCAAGTACTGCTTTTAACACGACTTGTCACCAGCGATAGTGAGCAAAGGCTTTGTTAGCCTCCGCCATCTTGTGAAGATCATCACGTCTCTTGATTGCTGCCCCCCGACCGTGGACAGCATCAACCAACTCGCTTGCCAGCCTTTCTTCCATAGATTTGCCACTACGAGCTCGCGCTGAAGCAATGAGCCACCTCATGGCAAGAGTGCGCCCCCGATCTTCCCCTACCTCCATGGGAACTTGGTAAGTAGCCCCACCAACACGGCGTGATTTAACCATGAGAAGCGGCGCAGCATTTCTAATCGCCCGCTCTAAGGCTTCTCCAGGATCGCTATTCACTTGCTGCGCAGTGAGTTGCAAGGCATTATAGACAATGCGCTCGGCTGTAGCTTTTTGCCCTCGTAGCATAAGCCTATTAATAAATTTAGCCACTGTGATGCTGTTATATTTAGCATCGGGTGGTGGTATTCTTTTTACTACTTTTCTAGCTCCTCTTGGCATTTGACATCCTTTCTATTTTTGTGCCTTGGTCCCATACCTGCTGCGACCTTGCTTGCGATTAGCTACTCCTTCAGTGTCCAAGGTGCCACGGATAATATGGTAGCGAAGTCCAGGAACGTCCTTAACGCGGCCGCCACGAATCAAGACTACCGAGTGTTCCTGCAAATTATGTCCTTCGCCAGGAATATAAGCGGTTACTTCCATTCCGTTGGTCAGCCTAACGCGGGCAACTTTACGCAATGCCGAGTTAGGCTTCTTAGGTGTAACCGCCTTCACCAAGACACATACGCCTCTTTTTTGCGGCGCCCCCCGGACCCATTTGTTTTCCCCTTTCATCGTATTCCGGATGTAATGCAATGCTGGGGCATTGCATTTCTTGCCCAGCTTTTGCCGCCCTTTACGAACAAGTTGATTAATTGTTGGCATTTTTATACTCCCTATTTTAGGCAATCAAAAAGCCGTCTGGTTATGCGCCGGTCTACTCTAGGAAAATCTGCTCGGCTTCAGCCAGCCGGCTTTTATAACTCTCTAGGTTTTCACCTTCTAGTAGACGCCAATTTATTAATTTAACACAAGGTGATTAGGATGTCAACCAGGACAGTTAAGGCGGTTAATATTCCATGATTTTGCCACCTTTAAATGTTCTGTGAAAACATAACTCACAAAGGACATGGTGATATTAAAGGTGACATTAAATAAGAAGGAGGAAAATAGATTGATAGTGTTAAGCCGGGTGGAGCGGGGTAGGATGACTCCTAGGGAGGCAGCCCGAATACTGAGTTTCTCCCTGCGCCAGGTTAAAAGAATACTTGCGGCGTATAGGAAGGAGGACGCTACTGCATTGGCGCATGGCAATCGGAGGAGAAAGCCCAGGCATACCCTGGATGCGTGGATGAAAAGGAAGGCCCTAGAGTTATTCCAAAGAATCTACAAAGTCGGTAACCACCAGCATTTCGGTTTGCTTCTGGAAGAAATCAATCTTTCGTGCTCCTCAGTCCGCCACATTGTACTTAAAGCGGCGATAAGAAACCCAAGAAAGACAGAGAAGGGCAGCAAAACATCGCAGCCGGAGAAAATGTTACCCCAGAGAAGTAATAGAGGGTAAGACACCATTTGAGAAGTTAAGGACCTGGGCTATAGTTTGCCTCGACAGCTTGCCTTGTTTCTGCCGATTATTCTGAACTCCATCAGCACTGATTGGTTATTACAGACTGCTAACAATCTCCTAGCCCACTACATTTTGTCAACTTCTTCCTTGACCCCAAGGTAAAATAATACCCTAATCCATGTTGTTAAGACAAGTTTGACATTAAGGAAATTTTCCGTTATATTTCGAGATGAAATCCTTACGAGGCCCCGTGGTGTAGCGGTTTAACATGCCACCCTGTCACGGTGGAGATCAGGGGTTCAAATCCCCTCGGGGTCGTATTTTCAATACACGGTTTGACAGCCGTTCATACCGGGCATCAAAAAAGGTCTAAATTCGAATAGCCATTGCAAACCATACTGAGGTGGCCTCCGCTTCTGAAGACCGAGAGTAGTTACAACTTCGGAAAGGCAAGCGGTGTTGATTAAAGACTGGGTAACATTTCGCAAAAGGTGTAATTAGGAATTATTTGACATCAGTAAAAATGGGACAGCATGAGAGACAGCACTAATGGACACTTCTGAACCTTGCTCCCGCTGCCTGAAGGCGATAAAGTACCATCATAGGGAAGAAGTATGTTCGTTCAGGAAATTTTCCGCGAAGCTTGCCGAACTGAGGCGTAAAGCAGGACACTAGAGACAAGAAAATGCTATACTATAATAAAATAGCGCTGTGAGCGGGTGGTACTCGGAACTCTTAAATTTCCCATAACGCCGCAAAAAATGCACTGTTTTTGTAGACTATACATAACCAGCGGCCGTTGTTGAAACCCATGTTACGCCATTCCCATTAATCGAATATGGACAATAAGGAGGCACTATTATGCCAGAGTTAGGTTTAGGCATCCCTTTCTGGGTAATTGCTTTGATATGGTTAGCTAAGGTTGTGTTGCTGGTTTTCGTCTCTGCTCTTTTGGCGTGGCTTGGAGTCAGAGCACTAGATGCTCTTATTCCTCATGTACCTTATCGCGAGCGGATTGGCGAGAGCCCGGTGGCTACCGGGCTGTTCGTGGCCGGCTTCTTTATTCTGATTGGCCTTGTCATCCACGGCGCTATTACCGCACTGACCGCGGTCACAGCCCCAATAGTGTGGTACATTTTCGATTTCAGGATGTGGGGGTTACTAGCTATGAGCTTTGCGATAAGCTTACTCCTTGGGGTGGCCCTATTCTACATAGTGGACAAGCTAACGCCTAAAATACCGTTTGGCAGTATTAAGGAAAACCCGGTTGCGGCAGGGCTACATGTCTCTGGTTATCTCGTCTTCTTTGGCTTAATACTCCATGCGGCACTGACCGGACCATTATGAAGAGAGCTTGGGTTTTACTAGGTTCAATAGTTGCCTTATTAGCTGCGGTGGCGACTGCTGGTTATGCCTCGGCATTTCCATCTGCAGGTTTCTACGAAAGAGGCGGCGATATCTCCGATGATTGGGAGATATGTAGGACCAGAGCCTTTGGTGAAGACGGTTTTTATCAGATAACTGAGATAGGATTTCGCCCGGTTATCGCCTTCCAGAGCCTGGGGGAAGAGGCTGACCTGGCCTATAGCCTGGGTGAGCAAATTGCCGCCAAATATCCAGACCCACTACAAAGGGCTGAGGCGGTATTTCATTTTGTTCGTGACAGGGTGGAATATACCCCTGACATAGAGCAAACTGGCAATGAAGAGTTTGCCCAGAATGCCGACGAGCTGGCTATAGCTATTGTCGAGGATGGAATTGGGTATGGTGATTGTGAAGATATGGCGGTATTATTGGCGGTTGTATATAAGGCTGCCGGATTTCGCTCAGCTATAGTGCTTCCCCCAGGGCACACTGCGGTATTGGTTTATCTACCTGACTATAACAAGGCAACGGCTTTCTTTGACCTGGAAGGTGAGTCAGGATGGGTCTGGGCAGAGGCTACTGGCGAAAACAACCCGCTGGGTTGGGTGCCTAAACAGTACCGCAATGTCAATATAGCTGCCTACGAAATTTCTGCCGAGATACCTACTTACGAAATACCTGCCGAAGCAGTAGCTCCGTTAAGACCACCTCCCGCCCCAACGATAGCGGTCGCTGGAACCGGCGAGGGAGTCACCTACCGACCGTATCTTTTTTTCATCGTAATTGGTTTATTGTGGTCTATGTCGTTGTTCAGACGGAGGCGAAGACGTTGAGCCAAACCCCGTGTGCAACGTCAGATGTACCTATTCGGTATCGAAGACCTTGGAATGCTAATTCACAATCTGAGTGAATGTTGACTGATACACAATTTGTGAAATCATACCATTCTGTGGACTCGATTGATGCTTCCAACACCTAAAATCATTTTTCGATAGCTATTATGGCTCTACCTATCTCCCACTGATGGTCCTTTTTACCTGGAAATCCCACAATATCGATTATAGTTAATCCTAACTCTACAAGCAGAGTTCTCCACTCACTAATAGTAAGCACTTTGGACTTGGTTTCTGCCTTGTATTTTCTGAACCTAAATGCAAACTGGAAAACAGGGGCCATGAGCTTCCCGAACACGCTCCTCCATCTTTCCGGTGCGTATATATCGGCAATAACAATCCTGCCGTTCGGCTTCAAAACCCTGACGAATTCGACCAAAGCTTTCTTGATATTGGTATGACGAATAGCGAAGGTGCAGGTCACTAAATCATAGACACAGTCTTCACTTGGTACGTTTTCAGCTAAGGCTTTGTTGGTTAGTATGACGCCCTGAAGCTCTTCGTTTTTGATGTTGGATTTAGCCTTCTCTATCATCGCATCTATTGGCTCAATCCCTAATACCCTGCAATCTCCCGAAAGAGCTTTCGCTACGGAGATTGCCGTGAGTCCCGTGCCGGTGCCAACGTCCAATATGTTCATGCCGGCCCTCAACCAACAGAGTTTCAGAAAACGAACCATGAACTCTTCATAGCTATATCCCGCCTGTGCAAACATCTCCACTTTGTCTCTATCATAAGTGGCTGCCCATGAGGCATACTGCTCGTTAACTCTGCTTTCCATCTCTACTCCGATTTACCTGAAGAATCTTACTGCCGAGAATATTAGCACAAATGGTAGAGAAGTTAACTGAAGCGACAGAAATGGTAAGCGGTATTGGAGCTATCGGTAGGTATGCTGACCAAACCACAGGGCCAACAAAACCAAGTTATGTGCAACGGTAATGTAGTACCCCTCCAGTGCCCTAAGAGATGCCAGGCAAACAGGTCAAGTGATTGTTTGCCAGCATAGTTAGTTGACGCCAACCCGATAAAAGGTTATTATTAATATGCAATGTTTTGTGTTTACTATAACAACGAAATAAAGAGGAAAGATGGACTATACATTTACATTAATGATAGGTGGCCTTGCTCTTGTCTTGGGCATCCTTGTTGGGTACTTTGTCAGGCAACTAGTAGCCAACCGGGAGATTCAAAAAACAAGAAAAGAGGCACAGAACTTATTAGATGAGGCAACAACCAAGTATAATGAGCTACTCCGTGCAGCCAGAGAAGAAGCTATCAAGGTTGGCAACGCTGCCGAGGCGGAAAGTAAGGAACGTCGCCTTGAAATACAACGAATAGAAAAGCGTGTTAACCAGAAAGAAGAGGCGCTGGAGCGGAAGTTAGAGGCTGTAGAGCGGCGTGACCGTGATTTAGATAGCAGGAAAAACGATATTGAGAGGACAACAGCTGAACTTCAGGCAATAAGAGAAAAGCAGCTGGCAAAGTTAGAATCCATCTCTGGAACATCTAGTGAAGAAGCAAGAACTCTCTTGCTTCAAGAGCTAAAACAAGAGGTTGAACAAGAAGCCTCGCAACAGGTTAGGGTGTGGGAGACACAGATAAAGGAAGAGGCTGATGAAAGGGTTCGGGATATTCTGGCCACAGCTATTCAAAGATGTGCTACTGATGTTGTTTCGGAAACTACAATATCCGCTGTTCCCCTGCCTAGTGACGAGATGAAGGGGCGGCTCATTGGGCGTGAGGGACGCAATATTCGAGCCCTGGAGCAAGCTACTGGCGTTGATCTTATCATTGATGATACTCCGGAGACGGTTACTATATCCAGCTTCGATCCTATGAGGCGTGAAGTAGCTCGCCTTGCCTTAAGCAAGCTTATCCTTGATGGGCGCATTCATCCAGCCCGGATTAAGGAAATAGTGGACAAAACCAAAACAGAGGTTGAAGCTACTGCTCGTAGTGAGGGTGAGCGAGCTGCTTACGAAGCCGGGGTGACAGGATTACATCCTGAACTGATTAAGCTACTTGGCCAGCTTAAATTTCGTACCAGTTATGGTCAGAATGTTTTACTTCACAGTCTCGAAGTTTCTCATCTGGCGGGGATGTTGGCTGGCGAGATTGGGGCTAATGTCAGTGTCGCTAGGAAAGCCGGCCTGCTTCATGATATTGGAAAGGCGATAGATCATCAAACAGAGGGTCCGCATGCTTTGATAGGTGCTGACCTGGTTAAGCAGTGGGATAAAAATCCAGAGGTGGTTCAAGCCATTGCTGAACATCATGGCGAGGCAGAGACTAGCACTGTTATGGGCTTTATTGTTGCTGCTGCCGATGCCATAAGTGGTTCGCGGCTTGGTGCAAGACGTGAGTCCTTGGAACAATATTTGAAGCGTGTTAAAGACTTAGAAGACATAGCAGCCGATTTCCCTGGCGTGGAAAAGACTTTTGCTATTCAAGCTGGACGCGAAGTGCGCGTCATGGTACAACCAGATAAAGTTGATGATTTAACAGCGGTGAGATTGGCTCGGGATATTTCTAAGAAGATAGAGGAGAGCCTGACATATCCTGGCCAGATAAAAGTAGTAGTGATAAGGGAGACTACGGCGATAGATTACGCTAAGTAGAATTGAGAATACTGGCAATAGGCGACATCATAGGCAAGCCTGGTAGGAAGGCGGTGGAGGAAATCTTACCAGGCTTATATTCTGAGTATAATATTGACCTCGTAGTAGGCAATGGTGAGAATGCTGCCGGTGGGCTAGGGCTGACTCCAAGTACAGCAGAAGAGCTTTTTGATTCTGGAATTGATGTCATAACCTCAGGCAATCATATCTGGGCTTACAAGGAGATTATTCCTTACTTAGATAGCGAACCCCCTCTTCTCCGTCCATTGAATTATCCACCGACAAATCCTGGTCGTGGCTATTTGCTTAAAAAAAAGGCCCTGATAGTTAACCTCGTCGGGCGCGTTTTTATAGGCAATTTTGATTGTCCCTTTCGAGCCATGGATCAGCTACTGGCTGAGTTTGAACATAAATCAATCCCCATCATTGTTGACTTCCATGCTGAGGCAACCTCGGAGAAAGTGGCCATGGGTAGATATCTCGATGGACGAGTCAGCGCTGTGTTGGGCACCCATACCCATGTGGGCACTATTGATGCTCACATATTGCCCGGAGGCACTGCTTATGTCACCGACATAGGCATGGTTGGCCCTGTAGATTCGGTCATCGGGGACGACCCAAATTCTGTAATCGACCGCTTCCTTACCCAGATGCCTAGTCGGTTATCGGTTGGAAAGGGAAAAGTCAACTTCGATGCAATTCTGGTCGAAGTGGATGCAAATACTGGCAAGGCATTGGATATCAAGCGTATCCAAAAAATAGTGGAGTAGATGGGCAGAAGAGGCATTCGGCAGCTGGTTTAGCTCAAAACCTGATAACTAGGAAAGCTTCATCCTTTCCATCACCCTGGGCATTATTTCGCCAGCCTCGCCTTGGATGACCACTGTGGCGTAGTGGTCAACGGGGGTTGGAGTTAAATTAACGACAGCCAACCTGGCCCCAGCCTCTCTGGCGTGTGTTGGAATATAGGCAGCGGGGTAAACGGTAAGAGTGGAGCCAACGACAATAAAAAGGTCGCAGTTCTGCGCCCAGCGAATAGCTTCCAATAATGTGTCCTGTGGTAACGCCTCTCCAAAGAACACCACATCTGGCTTCAGGATACCCTGGCAGTCAGGACAATCGGGAACTTCAATCCCCTCTTTTATGTTTTGTAATATCTCAAACAGGGAAAATCGTCGACCGCAGCTTAAGCACACCACCCACCGCATATTTCCATGAAGCTCCAAGACCCTATCTTCAGGGACTCCGGCCTTTTGGTGCAGGTTGTCGATATTTTGAGTGATGACGCAATCTGATTTACCCAACTGGTAAAGCTCAGCGATGGCATAGTGAGCGGGATTTGGTTCGGCTTCTGTAAGAAGCTCACCTTCGACAGACATCTTCCAAAAGGCTTTGCGAGCAGCCACACTGCTGAGGAACTTTTGAATGGTGAAGTCCTCAGGGTCATATCTGCTCCAAATTCCTCCCGGGCTGCGAAAATCGGGAATACCTGACTCCGTGCTTATCCCAGCCCCGGTGAACACGATGGTCTTTTTAGACTCTATTATGAGCTGAGCCAATCGCTCTATCTCTTCCATCATCGCACTCCTTTGAAACTGGCTTTCTTACCTATAACCCGACCTTTACCACCCTTTCGATACCGCCCAGGTCGGGAATTAGCTCGATACTGGCCTGTGGGGAATAGCTCTTTATTAACGAAGTTACCACTCTTCCCTGTCCCTGGCCTATTTCCAAAAGAAAACAGGCTCCGTAACTAAGTTTTCCCGGCATCTGTTCTAGTATTTGTTGTATTTTGCCCAAGCCATCCTCACCACCAGCCAAGGCTGTCGTTGGCTCAAAATTTATTATCTCCGGGCTCAAATCCTTAAATTCACAACTTCTAATATAAGGCAGATTGGCTACTATCATATCTACGGGTTGAGACAGTGGCTCAAGCAAATTCCCTTGCAAAAGTTCCACCTGGCTGCTAACGGCGTGACGCCGGCAATTCATCTCAGCTACCTGCAGAGCTGAAGCTGAAATATCCGTGGCATAAATTTTAGCTTGAGGTAATGCTAAAGCAAGGCTGACGGCAATAGCTCCGCAGCCTGTGCCGATGTCGGCTATGGTAATTTGCTCTCCCTGCTGGGAAATGCGCTGGGCAAGTTCCACAACTTTTTCCACGAGAAGTTCTGTTTCCGGCCGGGGAATGAAAGTATGATAATCAATATAGAAGTCGATTCCGTAAAACTCGCAGTGCCCTAAAATATAAGCAGCAGGCTCGTGGTCAAGGCGACGCCGGACAAGATGGTATAGATGCTCTGTTTCCACTGAAGTTAAGCTCCTCTCTGGTTCTATGTAAAGCTGTGTTTTAGACATCCCCAAGATGTGGCCTAGCAAAAGCTCAGCCTCAACAGAGGCATCAGCAATTCCTGCCCTGCGTAATGTTTGGGTAACTGATTGTAAAGCTTCGCGTAAAATCACGTAAGAGCCGCTTCTAATTGTTCAACCTGCTCTTTGCTGGACAGGGCTTCAATGATTTCATCCAGTTCTCCATCTAAAATCTGTTGAAGGTTGTGAAAACTTGAGCTGATTCGGTGGTCGGTGACCCGGTTCTGGGGGAAATTGTAGGTGCGGATCTTTTCCGACCGTTGGCCACTACCTACCTGCATCCGCCGCTCTTTATCCATGCTTTCAGATTGTTTCCGTTGTTCCAGGTCAAGCAGCCTGGCCCGAAGCACCGCCATGGCCTTCATCCTGTTTCTTATTTGAGACCTTTCATCCTGGCAGGAGGCCATTATGCCTGTGGGCAAGTGCGTGAGGCGAACCGCCGTAGTTACTTTATTTACATTTTGCCCTCCAGCCCCCCGGCTATGGAAAAATTCCATTTTGAGATCATCAGGCTTGATGTTTAGCTCAATCTCTTCTGCCTCGGGCAGGACCGCTACCGTAGCTGTCGAGGTGTGAAGTCGTCCCGAGGCTTCGGTGGCTGGCACCCTTTGCACTCGATGGACACCACGCTCGTGCTTAAAGCGGCTGAAGGCGCCTTTACCCTTGATTTCGAATATTAGCTCCTTGAAACCTCCGATTTCACTTTGATTACTATCAATGATCCCCACTTGCCAGCCTTTGCCCTCGGCATATCTGCTGTACATGCGGAATAAGTCGGCGGCAAAGAGGCTTGCCTCCCCACCACCAGCACCAGCCCTTATCTCAACGATGACATCTCGATCCTTGGCTGGGTCTTTGGGCATCAGGGAAAGCTTGAGTCGGCGAAGAAGGTCATCTTGCTGCTGTTTGATTTTGTTCACTTCTTCCTTGATTAAAGTCATCATTTCCGCTTCGTCATGGGAATTAAGCAGAGCTTCAAGTTCCGCCAGCGCTTTGTCCTTGGTTTTATACTGTTGGTATGTGCCAACAATATCTTCGAGGTCAGCCTTTTCCTTGCTTAGCTCTTGAAGTCGCCTGGGATCAGTAACTACATCTGCTCGAGCCAAGAGTTGGCTTAGCTCGTCATAGCGCTTTTGTATTAATTCTAGTTTCTCAAACATACCCGATACTATTATAATACAGCGACACAAGCTGCTCAAATTTGAGTTAAGGGAGTTAGTATGAAACTGATGCCAGGTTGCTATGAATGCTTACGCAGATTAATCTGCCAAGCTGCAGAGCTAGCCACAGATGATGCTTCGCTGAAGCAAAATGCAATAAAAGAAGCGATGAAGATATTGGATGATGAGTTCTCTTATAGCCAAGTATCTATTGTGATTGCCACCAAGATTAACAAGGTAGTAAGAGAAATGACCCATAATCCTGACCCTTATCGAGCAATGAAGGAAAGGGAGATGACGATTGCCAGGGAATTATATCCTGAGCTGAGGTCTCGATATAATGATGACCTCAGGAGTTATCTTAAGCTGGCCGCAGCGGCGAATGTTATCGATTTCTTCCGGGAGCCTGATTCCATCAAGGAGGATATCAGAAAACCTGTGAACTTTGCTCTTAATAACTCGGAGCGGCTTGAGACAAGACTCAGGGAAGTGGGCAAGGTTCTCTACCTGGCTGATAATGCCGGGGAGCTCTACTTTGACCTGCCTCTGGTTAAATACATGAGACGATTTGTTAACGTGATCTATGTAGTTAAACCATCGCCTGTTCAGGATGATTTGACCTTGGAAGATGTGAGGAGGTCTGGTTTGGAAGGTGAGTTTGGGCAGGTTATAAGTACGGGTATAGCCTCGCCGGGAACAATTTTTTCTCTGGCTTCAACCCAATTCAAACGAGAATTTGAGTCAGCAGACCTTATATTTGCCAAAGGAATGGGGCATTATGAGGCTTTATCAGAACTCCCCCCGGAAGAGAAGTTTTTTTATTGCCTTAAGGCTAAGTGCCAACCTGTAGCAGATTCGCTGAGGGTGCCTGTAAACAGCTATGTGGCCATGCTACAATGATTCAGGTTTTTTTGTCCGCAGCAATGGAAAATCGCTACAGAGGGCACTGAAAGGCTCTAGAAAGGGCATAAAATAAGAAATTAGGTGGGGGGGGGGTAGGGTAGGCAAAGGTATGATTTTTGATATCGCCCGGGACTTTCACTGCTCAAGGCCGACACTTACAAAGCCTCTAGGTCGTTGACTATATACTCAGCCTTGGTTATGTTTTCTTTATTAAAATATCTATAATCTCGACACAACGAACAAACCAAACTCAAAAAGTTTGGCTTTGTTTGTATACTTTTACTGTATAATAGGCAAAATCGATGAGGAAACCGACCAAGCGTGAAGCCATAATAGGTGGCATATCTCTAGCAGTTACCATAGCTTTATCTCTTTTTATCCTTCAGCATAGAAGCTACATCGAAGAGATAGCAGAGTGGGGCTATTTTGGTTGCTTTTTCATCAACGTTCTCACTAACGGGACCTTCATTTTGCCCGGCTTCGGCATCGTTATTACATTCACACTGGGTGGAGTATTAAATCCTGCCATAGTTGGCGCCGTAGCTGGAATTGGCGAAGCTATAGGGGCTATCGGTGCTTACTTCACTGGATACGCCGGCAGGGGATTATTACGAGATCGTAACAGCGGCCTTTACCTTCGCTTCAACAATATTATTGAACGCCACGGTTCTAAAGCCATTTTCTTCGTATCCGCTGTATTGAGTCCTTTTTTTTACCCCTTCGCCGTATTTCTGGGCATGGCTCGCTTTGGTTGGGTAAGATTTTTCCTCGCCACCTGGGCAGGGAGGACAGTCAAAAGCATGGTATTAGCTTACCTGGGATACTTCGGTTTGAAGGTCGTCCTGCAATGGCTGGGCTTGGACATTTAACTTGAGTTTCCCAAGCTGTTTTGTTATATTCTTGAACTAAGCGGGGCTGTAGCTCAATCGGGAGAGCGTCTGACTGGCAGTCAGAAGGTAGTGGGTTCGAATCCCATCAGCTCCACCATAGGTAATTAAATTACCACAGTTTCGATAAAAATAATGTCCCTCTTCCTACCCTGGAATTGTCTTTCAGCTTCATCCTGTGGTAATTGTATTACTTTGAATTCGTCCCGATTGGACGCAGCTTTCTTTCAACCAGTTCAATATCAGCTTTGAGTTCCTATCTTAGTGCGATGAACAACCCAGCGCATTGTAAACCCGAAAAGGAGGCTTGCCACGACAAGTCCAGCACCTATTATTCCGAAGGCCATCTGGTATGAGTATGTGCTAATCAGAACTCCGGCTACCATCGGACCGCTTGAATGACCAACATCCATGATGCTAGAGAGAATACCCAAAGCGCTTCCGCGACCCTGTGAGCGGGACAAGTCAGCTACTAGTGCCGATGTAGAAGCTGTAACCGTTGCCAAGCCAAGGCCGAATAAAGCTATAAGCACTATAATAACCAGATAGTTAGATGAGAAAAGCATGGTGGCAGTGGTAATACCTCCCAGTGCCAGCCCGGAAACAATCATGGGTACGCGACCGTAGCGGTCGGAGAGCCTGCCCATTATGGGTTTGGTGAATGTAGCTGCCAGTATCTGGACAGTGAACAATATGCCAATCCGCCAGGTCGGGAATCCGAGCTTTTCATACAAATAGATAGGCAGAAACGTTTCCAAACAACCAAAGGCGAAATATTGCACCGCTTCTATTCCACTGGTCGCCAAGATTCCCGGGTGACGAAGAACAAAGACGATTTCTTGTCTATAATTGCCACGCTGGTGCCTGAAGAATTCCCAATTGAAGCTAGGAGTTTTAGCGACGAGTGGTAACCTGAGCGCCGCTATTAGAGCTAATATTCCGGCAAAACCACCCGCCAGGTAGACCCAGCGAAAGTCCTCACCAAAAATCAGGATTCCGCCCACAAAAGGTGCCATAAAACGTCCCACCATTGTAGCTGACGAATACCAGCCCATGCGTTCGCCACGTCCCTTTTCGAACGTATCTGCTACCGCTGCCATCGCTACAGGCCCAAGGATGGCCGTGGCTAACCCGTGGTAGATTCGCACCAAGACTAACTGCCACGGTAATGTAATCACCAGATATAGAAAGGGTGCTGTAGCAAACACAATAGCGGCCATTAATATCACACGGCGCCGTCCGATAATGTCGGAAAGAATGCCGGCAGGAAGACTAACAACAATGCCGACTACTGTTGAGGCCGCTGCGATAAACCCAACTGTAGAGACCGGTACTCCCATTGAGCGAATAAATAATGGCAAGGCAGGATTCTTCGCCATCGTCGAACTGAAAATGGCCAACCCACCCATAATACAGAGGAGCAGAAAAGGTGATGGTTTTATCTTCATTTATAATTCGTTGCTCTCGGTACCCTGTAGCTTGTCATAAGTTTTTTGGGTAAAAGCAGACAAATTCGCTTCGACTTCATTTATCATTTTCTCAACTTCTTTCCGGTTGTCAGCCTCCCAGAAGTCACGCTCCTTTACATGAGAAAACCAGTGATTTATCTTGCTTAAGTCGCCTTCAATTTCTTCCACTTCCCTTAAGTTAAAATTCTCTTCTTGTGTTTCTCTCTCAATATGACGTAAAGTCTTACGACATTCATTAATAATCTCGGCATATTCGAGCTCCCTTTCTTGCTGAAACTTGGCTACGATACGCTTTTCTTGTGTGTCACTAAAGTGAATTACGGTGAACAGATTTGCTGTGCCGCCCATTTTTTCTACGGTACGCATAAGCTCCGTTATTTTGGCGACTAACGGCTCTTTCTTCAGCAAAACCCAGCCTCCTCCCTCCAGAGAAAGAGCGCCAATCCTCTTTAACTGACGCCAGACGAAGACCCTTTTACGTGATGGCTCCGAAGGCAGCCAGTAGGTGAATAATAACCACTCCATATATTTTCCCTTGACAACCATTCTAGCATCGCCCTACAATTGTAGCAACTATTACATAATATATGTATCAGTTATTACAATAATGAGATGTTGATGGAAAAACAGATGGAATATTATACGGAGACAGGGAAATATCGGGACAGTTTCGACCAGGCACTTTCCACGATGGCTGTCTACACGGCTTTCAGGCAGGCAGTCTATAAGGATGGGGCACTCAATCTTAAAACCAAGCGTCTTATCGCCCTAGCCTGTGGTCTCATGGCAAGCTGTCCCCGATGCGTTCAGGGACAGGCAAGGGATGCTATCAACGCCGGAGCCACCAAAGACGAAATCTTAGAGGCTGTCTCAGTGGCCATCGTCATGGGCGGCACTGCCGTTAGTGCCGAAACGTGGCGGGTGGTTAAGGTACTGGATGAACTTGGTAAGTGGTAGGGTCGTCGAGTTTCCACCAGGTAAATGACAGAGAACTCTGCTTGATGAATACCAAATTCATAATACAAAGGAGGGAAATACCATGAAATGGATTACTCGTTCACACGTTCACGTTGACCGCGTCGCATGCCCCTGGCTCATTAAAAGGTTTATTGATAGCGAAGCGGAATTCCTTTTTGTTCCTGCGAGCCAAGTAAAAGCTGTAGCTGAGCAGTCCGGAGCTATACCTTTTGACGCTATGGGGCAGGTGGAGCTAGACCATCACGAAGGGAGGTGCTCGTTTGAGTCGATTATCTATAAGTATGAATTGAAGGACAAAGCCCTGTTGCGGCTAGCCCAGATAGTGCACGCCGCTGATAGCGCTCAGGACATAGACAAGGACACGATAGCGCGTGGACTTGAGGCGATTGCCGTTGGTTTCAGCCTGCGTCATCTTGATGACGAGGAGAACCTCAAACATCAATTTGAGGTGTACGATGCCCTGTATGCCTGGTGTCGGCTTCAGATAGCCAAAGGCTAACAAATGCGGATAATCTGGTCTAACAAGAGATAGGAGCCTTAAGCGGTGATCTTCGAATAAGAGACTAATAACTGCTGTAGTGCCGGTATCAGCCCCTTCTTCTCAAATAAAAGTTATGACAGCCCCTATTTACCCTCAAAGAAATTCTTTGGCCCGTCAACACACAGCAGATTCAGCACTGCTTCAGGAACACCCAATTTTTTAAGTTGCGGAAAGACCACCTTTCTTATATACAGGTAGCCGTGGGGATTACGCCTTCGCCGCTCTTCCGATGACATGGGCGAGTTCTTAGACAAACCCTCCAGCTTAGGCCATACAAGCGAGTAGTCGTGGGAAAGCAGGAGACAACGTGCCCAGCCGGCATCGATCAAAGCCTTCAGCGTTCGGGTACGCGCCTGGGAACTGACGTTGCGACCCGGATAGCGATCCATGCCCAGATAGCACCCCTGCTCCAGAAGCCAGGTCAGGTATTCTATATCCGTGGTGTCATTGGAGTGGTCTAACTTGACACATCTCAAATCGACCCCTTCCTCCTGCAGTATTGCGATCTGCTGACGCCCCACCTGGCCCGGAGAATAGGAATGTAGCATTATGGGTACACTGGTGCGGCGGTGGGCACGAGCCACTCCTCGCAGGACCTGTTCCTCAGCAGGGGACACGCCGGCGATGTCACTGGCGGCCTTTAGCAATCCCGCTTTGATGCCCGTGCCGGCGATGCCTTCTTGAATCTCACGGGTGAAAAGGTCGGCAAACTGATCTGCCGATACCCCATCAAGAAAGCGGGGTAGCTCCAGCCACCAGCCAGTCACGGCGATGATATTGACCCCGCTGCGGCGGGAAACCTCAGCCATCATGGTCACATCCCGACCTAGGTCAAAAGTTGTGGCATCGACGATAGTGTCAATGCCGCTGGCCTTGGCTCTTTTCAGTTCCTGGACAATACGCTCCACATAGTCATCGCCCAGAAGTCTATCATAGACCTGCGGGATACCAGCCGACGAGACCATAAGGTGCTCATGCATAAGCGTAAAGCCGAGTTTATCTGTGTCAATGGGACCAAGAACGCTATTCACTGTAGCCATGGTATGAACTCCTTTCCCGATTATTGTAGCCATTTGCAAAAAGAATTATGATAAGGGCAGAGAAATTTTTCCACCCCATCCATCAACTCCACCAGTCTTTTCTCGGCTTTGATTACCACAAATGAGGCCTCACCGTAGCTCAACCAGTACCCATGAAAAAAAATTCGCCCCACTCTTTTACAACTTACAAAGTTTTCGATTTGGCAGGGTGAAAGAGTGGGATTTCATACGAGATTAGGCAGTTAACTATTATTTCTGGTACTCCCTTGTAAATTTCGCTTACACAAGAATGGCAGTTGGTTCTATCCCCCTTGCTCTGGCTCGATCAGGCCGTAGTCGCCATCCCCCCGACGGTATAGCAGATTGAGCCTCTCAGTATCGGCATCTATAAAAAGAAAGAAATCATGCCCCAAAAGCTCCATCTGGCTTATAGCTTCATCTACAGGCATGGGTTTGACTAAGAAGTGTTTACTTTTTACTACCCTTTTGGGAGCCTCAATTTCCTCTGCCTCGATTGCCGCTCCCTGCCGAGCAAAAGAAGTGCCCCTGCCTTTATCATATAACTTACCTTTGTATCGCTCGATTCGTTTAGATAGCACATCCACTACTCTGTCAATGGCTGTGCGAATATCCTTAGACTTTTCCTGAGCTCTAATCAAGACACCTCTGCTGTCAAGGGTAACCTGGACAGTGAATCGCTGCTCAGGCAGCTTTGTGCCTTCCTGAGAAATCTCCAATTTGCCTTCACCGATGGTAGACAAGTAACGACCTAGTTTGCCAATCTTCTTCTCAACATATGCCTCTACTGTTTTAGAGACCTCCACATTATTCTTCGCGATAATCTGTAGCTTCATATCCCCTCCTTCAGTTGTAAATCTCTCTTGCTAAAGTTAAGCCCCAAACAGACGTCGCCCCTTTGTTTTTGAGAGCTGCGGCACAGGACTCCAGCGTGGCTCCAGAGGTACATACATCGTCTATAAGGATAATTTGTTTACCGCTTACCTTTTCATCACGACACACAAAGGCATCGACTACATTCCTTCGGCGCTCTTCCACATCAACTGCTCTCACCTGGGGTTGTGCCTGCTTAACCCGAATGAGGCAATCCTCAATCACTGGCAAATCAATGCGCCTACCCAAGTCCCTGGCGAGAAGGCTGGACTGGTTATAACCCCTCTCTCTCAATCGCCGCGGGTGAAGAGGTACGCAAACCAAGGCTTCGCCAGGCAAGGGGTTTGACCTAAGATAATCAGCTAGTAGTTCAGCCAGACAGGGAGAAATTGCCTTCAAATTTCGATACTTCAGCTGGTGAATGGCTTTCCGTATTACCTCGTCAAACCTAAATAGAGAACGGATGCCGTCAATCTTAGTTTGTCTTTGCCGACAGTCTGGGCATACGATACCGCTAGCCTGAGGCCTGCCACAGTTGGGGCACAGCGGGGATAATAGCCTTGGTAGTTTTCCGAGACATTCAGGGCAAAGAAAACCGCCTACTTTCCCACAGCCAACACACCGACGCGGGAAAAAAGAGTCAACCGCCAGCTCAACTAATTTACCTAAGCGAAGCAAATCCTCTGCTAAGGAGTGTATTCCCGGCGCGTACGGGTATGAAGTTCTCCACTAAGAATAGGCTCATTGAGGTATATTTCACCATTCCTGATCTTTATATTGTAACCACAATCAGGATGGGTACACACCCAAGCCTTGTAGTGGATCGGTGCCCCTTGACTACCAAAGTCAGACAGAGGCACTAAATCCCCCTTCCCGCATTTTTGGCACTTAGGTAATGAACCGTTTTCCAAGTTCCACCTCCACAATTAATTTATTTGCCTATATCAAAAGTAGTAAGTATATACCATAAAAAATCCGTTTGCAAGTCCACTTCACTAACAAATCCAAATTTTTTAGATTTTCTTTAGATTTTTCTAATGGCCCAGCCCAACCACCGACAGGCAGGTATAAATAGCCCCGGCAGGCGTCAACTGGCTTCTCATTAAGCTGATAGCCTCAACTTCGACATGATATTTATCTTCAAATATGGTAGAGCCCACAAGTTCGCCAAAGGTCCTTCTTTCCAGTGGTGATGCTCCTTGCCTGATGCGAGCCAGGGTCAAATGGGGCACAAAGGAGCGTTCCTCCTTCGCAAATCCCAGGGCGGCGAGCGCGGAATCGATGTTTTGCTGTAACCTGGATAGCTTGTCCACCTCCTCACCGATGCCGACCCAAAAGACCCGAGCTTGCCTTAGGCTGGGGAAAGCCCCCAGGCCTGAAATCTCTAAATGGAATGGAGAAATCCCTTGTGCAGCTTCCTCTATAGCTCCGGTTATCTCTGTTACCCGCTTGGAAGGAATATTGCCCAGAAACTTTAAAGTCAGGTGAATTCCCCCCGGGCCCACCCACTTGACGAACTTATGTTCGTCTCTCTCCAATTCTTTTCTCAGCCTGGCTAATCCTTCCCTGGCCTCCTCGGGCAATTCAATAGCAATAAAGGACCGGATTTGCTCAGGACTATATGACACTTCCGCTCCTTTCATCCCGGCATAGCAGTTCTTGGGCATTAGCCCCCAGGATTCTGGCTTTATCTTCCTCAGGAAGCTGTGAAGATTGGATTTGGGCAAGCACTCGGTTCTGGTGCATAAGAGGATAGTCAGTGCCGAAAAGGATTTTATCGCTGCCGATGATGTGACTCATCTGCTCAAAAATCTCGGGTTTATAAAGGAAAACGGTGGCCGCGGTATCAAAGAAGACATCGGCTAAAGCCCTGGCTACTTCGGGCATCAGGGCATAAAAAGGCAAGCCACCACCCCAGTGAGCACAAACAAGCTTTAAATTCGGGAAAACCGTGATAAAGGAGTATAGAATGTCGGGGGTGATACTACCCTTGCCGGAGTACTCATGCCCCACTGGCTCAGAAGAGTGGGTCAGAAAAATCAAGTCGTGCTTTAGCGCGGCATCGACTAGAGGCTTCATTGTTGTCTTATCAGCAAGATTGAAGCCCTGCACATCGGACCTTAATTCGCCAATTCCCCTAGCCCCGGCTTTAGCACATCGCTCCAGCTCAGCTATGGCAGCATCTCCAGCCCTGGGTTGAATCGCACAGAAGCCGACAAGCCTTGTCGGATAGCGTGATACTGAATCTAAAATGTAATCGTTCGTTTTCACACAGAGTTCATGGCTCACCCAGCCGGCATTAAGAACGACGGACAAACCAATGCCTGCTTCATCCATGCTGTCAATCAGTTCCTCCGCCGTGGCCATCCTGGCTTCCGGCTGGGAATAAAGCAGGGAAAAGCAAGGATCGCGCTTGATATATTCGTCACGCCTTTCCCTTAGCCAGGGGGGAAATATATGGGTATGAAAATCTATAATCACTCAAGCCATTATACCCAAACGATAAAAAATACTAAAATACCATAGTCCTTTGTCATTGCGAATACCTCACTTTTTGTCATTGCGAGGGTGAGCCGAAGCCCTGAGCAAAACGAAGGGGCAGCGACGAAGCAATCTCGTGGGGCCAATGAGATTATCACGCTTCGCTCACAATGACGATGGGGTGGGGAAAAATAAAGTTGCCCCCATCTAAAACCAGAAGACATTTGATAGTGCAGGGGGTGCTATAATACGAACCAATATTTTGGAAAAATTTAGACTATTACCGCGGAGGAATAAAAGATGTTAAACATCCGTGCAATCAAAAAAGATACCCTCTATAACATCATGCTCCAGCAGTTGTATAGCCTTAATTACATGTGGCTGAGGTTCGAAGATTTTATCCGGGTGAAAGCTCCCGAAGCATATATGAGTGAAGAATATTATCAGCTTGTGGAAGAATATGGTTCGGAGGAAGCCAGGCGATTGGTCAAAGCTTTGGGTTTTCCGAGAGAGGAAATCAAGGACCTGACCAGGTTTTTAAAATATTCTCACTGGGCCATTTTTGAGAATATCGAAATAGCGGAACTGACCGCAAATAGTTTCAGAATGCGCACACTCGATTGCTCAGCGCAAAGTGCAGCGAAGAGATGGGGGATGGAGTGTTATGATTGTAGAACTGGAGGCCTGCGGATTCGCAGCGGTTTCTTTAAAGGTATTAACCCTGAGGCAAAGGTCCAGAGGATTTTTACCCCGCCTGAAGCCAGACCTGAAGGTACACGTGCAATCATCTCTTGCGAGTGGCTGATTTCATTGGAGTGAGACACTTCATAGCAGAAAAAATAGAGTTGACCCCTTTTTATATTCGAGGCGTGAAGGAATCCCTTCCTTTACGATTGAAATGCTAAATAATGACCCCTCTTATATTTCCACTGCCCCATCTGCGGCAGGCAGGATAACATTTATCCCGCTGTCGCTCAAATTATCCACGTAGAATTCGGGCTTCTCAGAGTGCACCGGTATAAGCACCTCCGGTTGAATCTCACGAGCAACTCTCAGCAGGTCGGGACCACAGGCATGCCCCGAAGCATGCAGCCCTTTCTCCTCCTCAGGTATTTCCCATTCGCCGTTCCTTTCTACAGGGAGGCCAGATGCTCGTAATTGGAAGCGCTCAAGCCAGCTGTGCAAACGCCGGAAGTCCATCTCCTGTTCTTCATTGTGAGGCTCGCTAGAGCTAAAGACATAAAGACTGCCGGCCCGGGGCTGTATGCTGGGCAGCTCATTCAAGTCCCAGAAGCTGAAGCAGAGAATGAAGTCGCCCTGGTTAGAACTGACATCCTTAGCCAGAACAACCTTGCTGGAGTAGTCCTGGTAGATATTTCGCAACCATGAATCAGGACTCTTACTGGCAGTTGTTTCTTGATAGATGACAATGGCATCCTCCTGAGCAATGTCAGGTATCTCTGACTCGAGAAGGCGCATGGTCTTTAAAAGGTAAGCGTCCCTTGGCAAAATGGTTAACTTCCTTTTTGTGTCTCTGGCAACCTGCAAGAAGGTAAGCAAGCGATTTACATCTCTGGGAGGAAAATCGGCAATGACCAGACCCCTGGCATCGTTAATAGCTTTGAAGGCATTTTCATATACTTCCTGCTCGGAAACATTCGCCACTTTGTCCACATTGGTGCCTTCCAAGATTAATGCCCTGGGATGTAGCTGAGCTGCCTCCTTTATCATTGACTCGGTAAGTTTACCGTGCCTACCATGAAGTCGCAGGTCGCCGCTGTAAATCACCCACCCAGAGCTTGTCTCAATACCCCAGGAACAGGCACCGGGAATGGAGTGGTCTACGGGGAAGCAACGCAGATTAAAGCTACATTTACCGATATCGTCCAGCAGTTGTGAGGCAAGTTTTTTCTTTCGGGTAGCTTTTTCCCAAAATTTTTCGGCCTCCTCACTCAGCTTGAGCTTATCAGCAACACAGAAGCGACGTTGACGGTCAACACTGCTGCTGGCAACATAAGCCCCCTGCTTCCATCCCTTCAGACATTCCTCCACCCTGGGGGTGAAATAGCACACCTGCTGGTCGAAGGCTGATCTGCCTGAGTCCTGTACGGCCTTGGCGATAAATGCCGTGGTCGCCGTGGCGTATACCGGGATGTCCTCTTTCAGGAAAGATATGTGGCCGGAATGGTCGAGATGGGCGTGGGTCAACAGAATTCCATCTATATCTTCAAGTCTGCGATAATGCTCGGCTCGGCGAAACTGCTGCCACAGGTTTCCTGTCTCCAGGTCAGTGCGGTAAATGCCTTCAAGATGGGGAAGCAGCCCCATTACTAACAGGTCGAGAAGTCCTGCTCCGGCTCGAGGCTTCAAATATTCTTCGTAGAAGGTGCGATACTTACTATAGGGATAGCCGAAGTCCAGGAAGAGCTTCCCCTTATCATCCTCGAGGAGAATTTTATTGCCTCCGATTTCCCCGACGCCTCCGTAGAACGTAAGCTTTACCATGTCGATACCGAAATCAAAAACAGGATTTCATCTGGTGTATCATAATCAGCTTAGCATATCCAATGAGAAAATAGACTAACCAAAGGATACATCAAGTATCATCATTACCACAAAGCCTATTATGGCTCCCATGGTGGCGAAATCCGTGTTACCGCCACGTTGAGACTCCGGAACTAGCTCTTCAACTACAACAAAGATCATGGCGCCGGCGGCAAAAGCCAGGGCATACGGCAAGATGGGCCTTGCCATGATAACGGCAGCAGCCCCGATGACTCCGGCGATGGGTTCGACTACCCCCGATAGCTGGCCGTACCAGAAACTCCTCCGGCGAGACATACCCTCACGACGAAGAGGCATGGAGACTGCTAGCCCTTCAGGAAAGTTCTGAATCCCGATGCCGATAGCCAGGGCGATAGCAGCCGGTAAAGTAGCTGCGGGAAAACCAGCGGCAACCGCTCCAAAGGCAACCCCGACGGCAAGACCCTCAGGGATATTGTGTAAAGTTATGGCGAGGACAAGCAGGGTGCTGCGCCGCCAAGATGTCTTAATACCTTCGGCCTCCTCGGTGGGAAAGCCAAGGTGGAGGTGGGGAAGTACTTTATCGATACCTAGCAAGAAAATAGCTCCGATGAGAAAGCCCACTGCAGGTGGAACCCAGACGGGAAGATTCCCACCTTCAGACATTTCAATGGACGGAGCAAGCAAGGACCAGTAGCTGGCAGCAATCATCACACCCCCGGCAAAGCCAAGCATTGTGTCGAGCACTCTCTTGCTTACATCTCTAGCCGCAAATACCGTGGCTGCTCCAAGAGCGGTCACTGCCCAGGTAAAACACGTCGCCAGAAGAGCCTGCACTATAGGGTGGAAGTTCTGCAGGAAAGCTATCATGCCCCCAAATTCCTTTGGCCTTTACGCAGAAAGCAGGTTGAATTACCCCCTACATAGAGTTTAAGTGTAGCATAAACAAACCGCAAACCATGCTTTGAGGCGTATGATATGTGTAAAATGCAAGCCCTTCGTTCAGTCCTCGTGTAGTGTTCCAATCACGGGAAACCTTTCCAGCAGTTCCACACCGTGTGGGGCGTGCTCAAGGCCACCAGTCAAATCTTCACCAGCATTGTGGATAACTTGATGTCTACCATTTCTCCATTGATAACTATTCGATGCATCGTATACTTTTCCTTTATAGGCTATATAAGCTGACGCACCATTTTTTCCATTGTACCGGGCGAGCTCGGATCTGCTGAAGTTTTTCATCATCTCTGATACCCAAAGAATTATTCTTGGCAGCTATGCCCCAAGTTGCCATTATGAGCCGAAAGCGAAGAATCTACGACACCTCTTTTACCCTTCGCTCAGGGCGACTTAGAAATGGCCGAGCGCTTACGATCCTTAGAATAGGAAGGGGAGACATTGTTTTGTGTCTCCCCACCATATTCACAGAACCTACTTCAGAAACTTAGATACGAACGGCGAAGTCTCGCCGCGACGCAGGAAATGGCCTGAAGGTCCTTCGCCTAAGAATTCGGAGAACCATGACTCATGCTCGATTTCTTCGTTAAGTATGGACAGAGCCAAATCGTAGGTTCGATGGTCCTTACCAGCGGTCAGGTTGCAGATGTTAGTATAGCCCCGCACTGCACACCTCTCGGCTTCAACTAATACGGTCAATATAGCCTTAACATCAGTCGGCTTTTTCGGCAGGCTGGCGGGAGGACAAGCGGAGCGGTTATGGAAATCCACCATGCTCTCGGGCAGTTTACCCCCAAGTTCATAGATTCGAGGGACCAATGCCTCAAAATGATTGCGGTCTTCGATACGGGCGGTCTCGGCAATCTCTTTGACCGTCTCACCGTCCAGACCGATCAGATTCGCCCGTAAAATCGTGTAGTAGTAATAGGTGGTGAGTTCGGCAGCCGCATTGTTGACCAGAAGTTCTAGCAGTTGCTTGAGATTGACGCCTGCCTTCTTTACCATTTCTTGTGCTACTTTAGCCATATTCTCCTCCTTTTCTTGGACTTAATTTTTTCTTTGAATAACACAGTTTTAATTGTTATCTGTCTCACATAGACATCACCCCCTTTGTACAGTTAGACTTAATAGGCAACCTGATGGTTACAAATAACATCATCGAACCTTCTTTTCCAGGCGAAGGCCACAGTTCAGCCATATTCCCTCTTCATTAGGGGGTACAAGAACCATCGCCCAGAGAACACCAGTGGGATTCTTTACCACATGCCACCAGTGAATTTGCAGTGGCGGTATGCCATGTGTTCTGAATACTGCCTCTTCGCCGCCGATGGTTTGTACCATTAGCCCTGGCCATTCGGTCAGTTGTGCCCTAGCTGCCGGTATGCGTACTGTAAATTCTTTCTTCTCCCAGTCGGCATCCAACTCCACATCCCACACCTTCGGAGCTCCGGGTAGATGACCGCTACCACGAAATGTTTCCAATTTTCCCCTCCTTTTCTCTTAATATTTCGGCCCTCGCATCACAGTCAACTCTTCACATACAAATCACCCCCTAACCATTTGTTACCTGACGTTTTGTTCGTTTGTGTTCAACCAGCCCTATTCGGTTTACTTAATTTCTAAGATGGCTATCTGAAATTGAGCAATTCCAGTATTTTGTTTATATCTGTGGTTGGCAGCTCGCAGTTATAATTCAGACAGACGTAAGCCGTGGCCTTGCCCTCAATGCTCGGTTGATTTTTGGTAAATCCGGCAAGCTGAGCTATCTCAGGCGATTTTTGTTCACTAGGATTGAGAAGCACCACCTTGTTCGGCAAGAAATGTGTTCTGAACGCTTTTAACATAACTCTGGTATCTTCAGCCCGTGAATTGCCGGAGATAACCACTTCGTAACAAGGCCCAATGCCAAAGTCCAGGGCAACCATGAGTTGAGTATGCACCGATGGTGATTGTTTGACGATTCCAGAAAAAGCACTACCGATTCTTGCTGCTTTCTCTTCCAAACCAGAAGTCGCAGTCATACGCCCTAGACGAAGCAAGTTCAGCATTGCCACAGAATTTCCCGATGGAATAGCGCCATCATAAATCTCCTTCTTTCTAACAAACAGGCTTTCGCCATCGTCAGGCGTGAGATAAAGCCCACCGCCATCTTCGTCCCAGAAATGCCTCAGCATAGCATCACTCAGCTTGAGAGCAACTTTGAGATACTCCACGTCGAAGATGGCCTCATACAGTTCTATTAGACCCCAAACCAGAAAAGCATGGTCATCCAGATTGGCTTCTACGCCAGCCTGGCCATCTCGATAGCGGTGCAAGAGCCGACCATCTGGTTTGCGCATATTCCCAAGGATGAAATCTGCAGCACGGCAGGCCGCTTCAGCATACTCAGGCTCATCAAAGGCTTGAGCCCCTTTCGCTAATGCAGCGATCATGAGACCGTTCCAATCAGTCAAAATCTTGTCGTCCTTCATAGGATGGACACGTTTTTCGCGATGAGCAAATAATTTCTGCCGTATCAATTCCAGATGCGCCTGAAGGACTTGTTGAGACAGGTTCAAGTCGGAGGCGAGCTCTCCAAGCGCCTTTCTTAAATGCAAAATGTTAACGCCACTCTTCCTTCTAGTGGCTTGCTCCGCGAAATTGCCGTCTTTTTCAATGTTGAATACTTTGGCGACGAAATCTGCTTCCTCATTGCCAAATGCCTGTCGAACCTCCTCCTGCGTCCAAAGGTAAAACTTCCCTTCCTCTCCCTCGCTATCCGCATCTTCAGCCGAGCAAAACCCGCCTTCTGGCGCTGTCATATCCCGCAGAACATAGGTGAAAATCTCCCGTGCTGTCTTTCCATAATCTTCCTTTCCCGTTGCCTGATAAGCCTCGGTGTAGGCCATAGCCAACATAGCTTGATCGTAAAGCATCTTCTCAAAGTGGGGCACAAGCCATTGCGAATCTGTGGAGTAGCGGTGGAAGCCAAATCCAACGTGGTCATAGATGCCGCCACGCCGCATTGCCTGAAGGGTTTTCTCCACCATATCCAGCGCTGCCTTGCTGCCGCCACGTTTCCAGTAACGGAGCAAGAAGAGGAGATTGTGCGGGGTGGGAAACTTCGGGGCGCTGCTGAAACCAGCGTGCTGTCCATCAAAGCGTTTGGCAAGCTGCTCATATGTGATCTCCAGTGTCGCCTCATCTAGCTCTTCACCAGTTGTGCCCTGCGAGGTCTGTTGAAGTACGGTAGCGATTTCATTGGACAGCCTTAACGCTTCGCCTCGCCGCGTTGCCCAAAGCTCTCTAATGTGTGGGATTAGCTCCATCATTCCAATCAGCCCAAATCGACCCTCCCTGGGGATATAAGTGGCGGCGAAGAAGGGTTTCTTATCTGGCGTTATGATGATACTGAGAGGCCAACCCCCGCTGCCTGTCATCACCTGACAGGCGCTCATGTAAACATTGTCTATATCAGGACGTTCCTCACGATCTACCTTTATGGAAACGAAAGCCTCGTTCATAAGCCTGGCTACTTCAGGATGCTCAAAAGACT
>Ga0315543_1000233_pt1 | contig 69561 bp, 67 predicted proteins | sample SalMarSW160210MG_2_FD_203098 | JGI IMG/M metagenome (GOLD analysis project Ga0315543, IMG submission 203098) | Salt marsh sediment microbial communities from the Plum Island Ecosystem LTER, Massachusetts, United States - Salt Marsh Sediment SW1601-210 ... | reverse complement strand
ATGGTTCAGTTAATTATACAGCCAACTGGAACATAGGCAGACAGCCTGATATAGGAGGGTGGAGATACTTCAAAGGCACAATCGATGATGTAAGGATATATAACAGGGCTTTGTCGGGAGCTGAAATTGAAGCACTGTATAATGAAGGAGTCATACCCGGACCTTCACCGGAACCTCCGTCCGGACCTAATAGTCCGGTAGGTCATTGGACGATGGATGATGATGCGTCTAATACCACGGTAGTAGATAGCAGTGTTTATGGCAATGATGGGACTGCTCAACAGAACACAGAAGACTTAAATGTATCAGGCGTAATAGAAGGTGCCTTAACTTTCAATGGCAGCAGCGACTATATTGACTGTGGCGATGATGCAGGTCTGGTTATTACCGATGAGATAACAATCTCTGTATGGATTAATGCACCTACAATGCCTGACGATGCACTTTGGGCGATAGTAAGCAGTCAGGATGATGGAAGCCATAGTGGCGTATCTATGATTTTAGATGGGCGAGTAAATCCTGACGGCCAGAGGTCGCCTCACAGACACATTCACTTTCAAATTGGAGATGGGAGTTGGCATACAACAAACGTAAATGCGGCAGTTCCAACGGATCAGTGGGTTCATATAGTCGCAACAAGGAAGGCAAATGAGGATGCGAAGGTATATTACAACGCAGTTTCCCAACCGCTGGCAGGTGTTTTATGGAATGGTTCAGTTAATTATACAGCCAACTGGAACATAGGCAGACAGCCTGATATAGGAGGGTGGAGATACTTCAAAGGCACAATCGATGATGTAAGGATATATAACAGGGCTTTGTCGGGAGCTGAAATAGAAGCACTGTATAATGAAGGAGTCGGAATATAAACTCAAACCCATCACTGCCTTGGCTAAAAATTGGCTTGAAGGCACTGTACAATGAACGCATTTGAACCAGAATTGACCCATCTTTTCAGACTTTTGATCCAAACGTAATTCTGAGTCATTTTTAGAATTAGAAAAGAAATAACCTTCGCGGTTTACCAAACCATTGGTTTAACTACCCGAAAGTCTTACGGCCACAATTGTTCATTTAAAAAGAGCAATGAACTTCTTGTCCGTTAGTTACTTACAGTACCACCCAAGTATCGTCCTGAAGAGATACAAAAAATGGACCAACTCAGCCAGTGAGGTGCGCAACAAGGTTCTGTCGATTTAGTTGTCTAAGCTGAAAAAGTCCACAAATCTCACCTTTCCCATGAGCAGTAAAATATAGATGTTCTTCGATAAATTCATGTCACCAAAATGACTCCACAGTCATTAATTTTGAGGGATTACGAAGGCACCAAACATCAAATTATCGCCGAAAAATGCGATTTTTAAAATTTTTTTAGCCAAAACAAGATTGAACATCCATTGTTCTGTATTAGGACTTGGTTAAAAGCCTTTTTAATTGGTCTTACTGACCAGCTACTGAATATGCAGCAGTTCTCATAAACGGGATTTCCTCCGATGAATGGCCAGCCACTTTCTTTCTTAAATGAGGTGCCCTTAGATAACTTAGATCATCGGGTCATATTTCATTCAACATTTCTTCAACGCACATTTGCGTTTGCACGTGCGGCAGCGCCGCGTGGCTTTGAGGACTAAAGGAGAACAAATTCGTTGGTCATTCATATGACCGCTATACAACAAATACATTACTCCCTATCTTGACTATCTGGGTAGCCCAGCTAACAGACCATCGGATTATACATACTATTTTTTAAAATTTCTGAAAGAATTGAATATTTGTTAAAAAATAATTAGGTGTGTTTTCATTCTTTATATTGAAAGTGTTTTTCTTGGAGACATACTGGAGACCAAGTAAATGTACACTCTGATCCTTCCAGACAAGACCCTTGCACGATCAAAGAAATAATAAAACTGATAACTCAGCGTAGATGTTTCTTCAGAATCTTCTCATTAAGACTTATGATGTTAAGGTTTTTAATCCGTGGTTCTTCGTCTTCATCTACCTGGCTGCTCTCGTCGAGTTCAAATGAGCAAATGAATATCCCGACTTCTTTTCCTCTTACCTTGACTAGTGAAGACCAGAAACGGTCCTTACTTAGAAGAAGTTGCTTACCCACCGCATCTGTAGCCCGGCCAGAGAAGCCAAACACAGCTACCACAATCGCTCCAGTCCCAGGATCATGCAATGTAATAATGATACCGACGTCCTGCTTGTTTTCTTTCCACGGACAGGTAATCCATCCTTGTTTGGAGAGGTAGTGAATGCCTGAAACTGCGGCACTCTTGCGGTGATAAGGATTCTTGACGCCACCGAAGCAACTTATAACTTTGCGGTCTCTATCACGATAGACAAGGTAGAATGGCACAACTGGTCCTTTTTTTGCTTGGGAAAATGGCGTACAACCAAAAAGGTCAGCCACCAAAAACTCCAGCAAATAATTGACCCGCTGTGACCCAATCAGAATTGATGTATGATGGGAACTACTGGCTCTCATTCGGCTGAAGATTTTCTTCGCCTTCTTGATATCGTCTACAAGGGGACTTTTGGCCAAGTCGTCAATCTTGGTGTCCCATCGGAACGGCACGTACTCAAGGCGTACCTGTGGCGGTGAGGTACCAGTCTCACTTGCATTAGACAACTCCTGGACAAAGTTGGCTGCAACTGCTGCATCACGGCGAGCTATCCACCGCCAAGCGGCAGCAGGGGGTTCGGTTTGCTGATATTCCCCTAAGTAAATGGTGACCCTGCCTTGCATAGCGATGGCTTGCCATAGCTCTGATGGACGCGTGCCAAATAGTGCACCGGGTAACTCATCAGCGGGAACACCTTGCACACTCAACCACTCGCAGATTTTGCCTAAAGCATCAAGTGATATATTCCTGACGCTATTGTGATAGAACTTTGCGATAGTGTGACGGTTGACTTCAACACTCGGGTCATTAGCGATCTGCTGGATAATTCCATGATGGACTAAATTATTCTTCTCAAGTACGTTCCGCAAACGAATTTCGATTTCCATTTTTCTATTCCTTCCTTCGATTTTTTTATAATATTTCCCTCGTTTTTACAAATTTCGCAACAATTTTTTCCAGTAGAGCACATTTTGGATGCTGTATACGCCCTAAGAAATACAATGTGGTTACTAATTTTGCCTTTTTAGCAATTCCCATTATTTTCATAATGTCTACTATTTGTGCCATTTCACATACTAAATGGCACATGATTAGAAGGTCTCTAAAAGCCTCAAAACAACCATATTGACAGCATAAAAGGACTTCATTTATTCTAACAGACAAGCTTTATATGGTCAAAAATTTTGTATAAATTATAACAATAGTTATCTAAAATCTATATCGAAATGTGGCAAAAATAGGCCGGTTTAGATGGTCCGTAAGAGTATTAAGGTAAGGATCTGGATATGGGTGGACCAATTCTTTAGCGAGCACGAGGGCGTAAGCCATTGATTTTTCAGGCATTATGACCAGGTATGGGATGTACTTAGCAAGGAAGACGCTATTGAGCAGACCGTAAAAAATAAAAATAACCAACAAGTTCAGAAAGGAGCGAAATTATGGAAGTCAAGGAAAAACAAATAGATACAGAACTTCGTTATGGGATGGGGGCCGTGTGTAAAGCAAGCTTGCCGGAATCAAAAATCCGCAACGTGACAGCGAGGAATGTGATCATGGCAATTACCAGCTCGCCACAGTCCAGCGAGACCGCCCGAAGGACGGCAAGAGTGGTCACAGAGGCTATCCGTAGAGGCCGTAGCATGGATGTAGAGGTCTACGAAGGTGCAGAGAGCGACGAGGTGACCGGTAGACCGGTTGAATTGGGCGATGTAGTGATACCTGACAGAAATGGGGAGCAGGACACAGAAACAGAAAGACTCGCGTTACAGGTCACAGAACCATACGTTGGCGGCAAACAACGTTAGGAGGTAGTCAAATGCTTTCACCAAGAAATCTTGGCATCTTCGGAGTTCCTCGCCCGGGCCTTCTTTACATAGTAAACGATAATATTTGGCTGGCACGGACTGGTAGGACATCCGGGGGGGTGTGCCGGGTTGGCTCGCTATCAAGTTGGCTTAAGACTGTAGCACAACACATACCTCGCAATAGTGTACTGGCAAGTGCTCCGGACCACGTCAGCTGGATCGATGAGCTAAGATTTTGTCTATGCCGTCTTATTCCCTACATTAGGTTCTTGGATACAGGTGATGAGGCAGACATATTATGTCCACCGGAGCTTGAACAGGCGGTTTCAAATATTATGCGGCAGGACGCACTCTTGCGGGGCCGTCTCGGACATACATCAAGTCAGACAATTCCAATGGACCTGCTCCAGAAAATCTTTTGTGTGCCTTGTGTGGTCAGCTCTACACAGGTTATTCCATTAGAACTACAAGGTATTCCAGTATACTCCGCACCGAGTGGTATTACAGTTCGCTACCAACATTGCACTCGCAGGGCTCGGCCACTTAGTAGGGTCCTTGCTGAAATTCAGCAAGCGATCAGAACAGGGCCGAACCAAGGGAGTACGTCCGATGACGTTCACAAGGAAACTGCAGCATTGATGCAGGAGATAGATCGTCTTATAGCTCGTTTTGAGCCTGTCAACGTAGGACGCTTTCAGGTAATCTACTACGACCGTTACCATCAGGTACATTATGGCCGAGGTCATTTTGTTTTAGTTCGTGGCCCCGTAGTTAGGCGGAGGACAAATCAGGGCAATCAAATCTATGTTGGCTTGACAATTTCAGGAAGGACACGAAAAGAATGGTTGATGAAGCGGCCACATCCTTGCAATCTGCCGGAACAGTTGTGGACAGCTGCCGGAGTTCCGATTTCGGATGGAATGTGCATGGGTAATCCCGGCCAGTACGAGAAACTTCTTTCATCTCAGTATACTGATGCGGAGGCGATAATCCAATGGCTTGACGCAGGCGTGATTCCCGCAACCGGCATCAGTTTATTCCACAGAGAGCAGCGTAACCTGAAGTTGAAAGAACAGCAGCAGAGACGTGTGCGCTTGGAAAGGAGACAAGTGGAAAATGAACTCAGAAAAAGTATACGTCCTCTCGATAAATTACGTAACGATGGAAAGATGTTTCCTCGTGGCCGACATCTTGGCCGAAGTTTATGATGAGCCTTATACGGAATACGGTCTGATTGGCTTAGGGACTCAATCCAGGCCATTTCACGTTGTGGCCACACCGCTATTACCAGGCCAGCGTAATACTATAGCCAGCGTTTATCAGTCTGGCTACAACGTGTTCCGTCTCCGAAGGGAGATGCATTTTTTATCAGAGCGTTTGGGACAATCCTTAGTGCCTATTGCCTTCATCCATCGTCATCCAGGCGGTTGCGGCATGTCTTCGATAGATGAGGAATTCCTCACAGGGCCGTTCGTCGACCAAGTTTTGACGGTTGTCGCGTTAAGCGAGAGAAAGATAATCCAGCCGGGTGATTTTAATTGCGGCTGTGAGGAAATTGAAGGACTTATTCAACAGAATCTTAAAGGCAACGCGGAGCGTAAGTCAGTGACAATAGATTATGGTGTCTGCTTTTCGATCATCGTCAATAGAGAACGTGAGTTTTCTATCTATGCGGCTCGTGAACAGTTTTGTCCATTTTGTGAAAAGGCCACGGTACGTTTAGTGCCGGCTACTCTTCATATAAATCCTGGAGACCAACCAACCGAAGATAAACTGCGCAAGCTGAGGAGCCAACTCGAGGTTGAAATCGAGGCGAAGCTGGAGTTTGAACGGTCCGCAAAAATAGAGTAGTCATCATGAAAAAAGACTTTATAACGGAATCAGATCGGATCAGTGATGCAGGTGTTGATGTATTAAATCTTACACAGACCTCAGTTCTGATTAAAGTTGGTGATATTATACCAGAGCAACTGCGGCAACATCCAGTCTACGCGCTTTGCAGGAGCCTGGGTAGCCTTGGATTTGGTTCGGTTCATCTTTGTGGTGCCGCTGACTATTTTGACGGGCTCGATGAAGTGATGAAAGGAAACAATTTCATATAGCAGCCGGGTGTCTGGCTGATGGAAGAGCAGGCGCATGCAATAGCACCTGAAACGGACGTGATTGTCGATTTGACTAATGATGTTGCATCGGAATCTTTTTGCAACCAGCTTAGTTTGTCGCGGTCGTGCCCTTGTATTTCTGTAACATGGGGACGGGCTTGGGTGGTGATGAGCCCATCGATGATAACCGCAGCCCAGCTGGGTAAGCTCTCTACACTCGGTGGAATCGGACGAGAAATTCTCCCACCAATTAGCCGTATTGCTGCAGGGCTCGCTCTTCAGGAAGTTTTGATGTTGGCGGGTAATGTCGAGTTTACAGCGCCGCTGGAGGATATGATTATCTATAACGTTGCCGCAGAGGATAGAGCAACCGGTCCGGTTGAGAAGCCGTGTATGGCGGATACTGTTGAAAACATTTTTCTGGAAGTAGTTGGTGCGGGAGGTATAGGTGTTCATCTTCTCGAAAGTTTAGTTTCGATGTTGGGGCACGGTTGTGAATTGAGAATATTTGACCCGGACGATGTTAGCGTGGAAAACATCCCGTTACAGACTCCCTATGTTCTCGGTGATGTGGGGCAGCCCAAGGCAATAGCGATAGCAGAAAAACTGAAACGTATTAATCCAAGCCTGAAGATTCGGCCAATGGTAATAAAGTATCAGAATCGACCACAGCATTTGTCCCGTCCTTCTGTTCGCATCGTGTGTGCAGATAACTGGGCCGTGCGCTATTTTGCAAATTATCTTTCTATCATTGATGGCGTCCCTTTGGTAGAGGCCGGCAGCTCTCCTCTGGCCGCTCAGCAACGAACTTACTATCCGGGGGTGACTTCTTGCCTTGAACACAGAATCAACAACCTTGCTAAGAAAGTCGCTGAGGAGAAACAACCAACCAGTTGTTCCGCAAACAGGACTTTGCCGGGCACGAATATGGTCATCGGTGGGATATTGGCCGGTGAAGCATTGAAAGCGCTTGTTCCGAAGCGCTTTGGCTTTCCTTCAAGAGGAACAATAAACTACGACGCTCGTGTATCACATCGATTTGGAATTATGGATGTTAAACCGCCCTGTAAACATGACAGCAATATGGAAGTAAAAACTGCTTGACCATGAGGAAAGTTAGAGATTGTTTTTAGCATTAAGAGAACAAGGTTATGGTTTGCGTGGATACAAACATATTGGTAAAATACCTGTATTATCTAAGCCCTAAGGGAAAGAAAGCTCTGATTAAAAATGAATTGGGAGCCTAAACAAGAAGCTTGTTGTGAATACTTAACAAGAAAAGTAAGAGAAGCCAGGCCGGGATTAAAATTAAAAATAAAAAGACATGAAAGGATAAGGTCTGATACAATAAGGTTATGGTATGGCGGCGTAGAAGTTGCAGGAGTTGATGATTATATTTATGGAGGAAAGGGATTTTTTAGAAGAAAGAAAAAATTATTAAAAATAATAACAAATTTTGCCTGCAGAGTTGATACATTTAATCGTGATACAAAAAACATTATAATTTATGATAAAAGTTTAACAACAATAATCAAAGATGCTCTTGAAGGAACTCCTTGGGTAATATCAAATTCCTCGCAAGATTCCAAAAATCCAAAACCTTAAAAATTCCTTATTCTTTATATCCAAGCCTTAGGGAAAGAGTGATTCAAAACTATTCTTATAGTGAGGCTAAAAATGAAACCTATTAAACTATCCTGCTTGATATCGTTTTTAATTATAGTCATGATTACATCAGCAAAAACTGGCATTATATCCACAAAAGCCAGAACACCCGAGACTGCCTGCCAGATTTCAGAAGCGGAAGCAAGATTCTTAAAAGAATGTGGGACATTGTTCGACGGGACTGTTGAAAAAGGAAGTTGGAAAACACATGGCAAACGCCTTCATGACGCAGCTGAAAAGGGATATTATCGAGTTGTGGATTTTCTCATAAATAAGGGTTTCAACGTAAATGACAAAGAAAAAAGATACGGATGGTCGCAGAATACTCCTTTGTACAAAGCAGCCTCTATGAACCGATTGGAGGTAATGGAAGTCCTGATTTCCAAGGGAGCCGATGTGAATGCCAGAGATAAGCATGGCAGCACGCCTTTAAACATTGCAGCTGGCAAGGGGCACATAAAGGCTGTAAAGCTGCTCCTTGAAAACGGAGCTGACATAAACTGAAAAAATATTTGTTGCTGATTTCTGGGCGCCGGTTTAGGCTGGATGTCGTTCGACATTGTTTTGAACTTGATTATTGGGATATGAAAAACGGGATGAGATGATAATATGAATATGACTTTTTCATATACTACCTGGTAAAAATATGACTGATTTACGAGAAGAGAAGAATACTTTAGTTGTTGCCTCGCTGGTTATTATTGCTATAGTTTCAATTGGTATTGTACTTATTTACGCCCGCTCCGTGCTAATACCGTTTGTGCTGGCGGTTTTCATCTCATTGCTTATTTCACCTATTCTTGATTTCCAGGTTATTCGTTTAAAAATTCCGAGGGTATTAGCGATTACAATTACTTTAATCATTGTTTTGATTATTCTTACAATTCTCTTTCTGGCCGTAAGCCAGGCGATTCAGTCTATCGTATCTACCGCCGGGCGTTACAGCGATAGTTTCATAAGGTTCATTGAAATTGTACTTCAGAAAATCAAGGCCTGGGGCTTCAGTCCTAACAAAGATGAAATTTTGGTAACACTGCAAAATCGTGTTCCTAAACTTATCACAAATGCTTTCGGTACTGCTTTTGGATTTATCTCCAGCACTGTTCTGGTTACAATCTTCGTGATTTTTTTGCTGATAGGTAGAAATTCATACGTAATCCACAAGGGTATTTACTCCGATATCGACCAGCAGATTCGCCGTTATATCACAATCAAAGCAATAGTATCTACGGTAACGGGGCTTATAGTTTGGGCTGTTTTGGCGTTATTCAAACTCGAATTAGCGAATGTATTCGGGATACTCGCTTTTCTTTTGAATTTTATTCCATCGGTCGGCTCAATCATAGCCACTTTGCTGCCGATTCCCATAGCAGTAGCCCAGTTTCAAAATCCCTTGTTGATTATCCTTGTAGTGGGTATACCCGGAGCGATTCAAATGGTAATTGGAAATGGAATTGAACCGAGGTTGATGGGCAAAGGTTTACATTTGCATCCAATAACCATCCTGCTGGCTTTATCTTTTTGGGGTTTGCTGTGGGGGATACCCGGCATGTTCCTCGCAGTTCCGATGACCGCTGTTGTTCGGATTATTCTTATGAAAATCGACACGTTAAAGCCCATTGGAAAGTTGCTTGCAGGACAGTTGCCGGGATACGGGTCATCATCAGATTAATTCACGGGATTCGTTTAAACTTTAAATTATAGAAGCACACCAACGTGAAACAGGAAAGGCCGGTAGTCAAAATCCTGTTAAAGCAGGCGATAATGAGGCGTGTCCTGCTGGCGCTTGTGCCGTGTATTGCCGGGGGTATTTACTTTTTCGGCTGGCGAAGCCTTGTTATAGTAATTTGGGCTGGATTAGTTGGATTTGTTACAGAGCTTGTCTTTGCTCGTCTTCGTGGTGAGCTGGTAAGCGAAGCTCTCTTCGTTACGACAACACTATTTGCACTTGTAATGCCTCCCACGGTTCCTTTTCATGTGCTGACAATCGGTGTTATTTTTTCGGTTATGTTTGCAAAAGAGATTTTCGGCGGTTTTGGGCGAAACATCTTCAACCCGGCACTAGCGGGAAGGTGTTTTGTTTATATATGTTTTCCCGTCGCACTGACAGCGGCCTGGGCCAGGCCGGCCGATGGATTATGGGGTGCGCTGGATAAATGGACAACTGCCGTAAACGCAGATGTCGTAACATCGGCTTCACCAATGGCGTACCTCAAAGCCGGCAAGATAGTTCTGGATAGTGACCAGAAGGCCGCTGAAACAATTCCGTTTGATATTGCCGAGGACAAGACAGTTAAGTTGAGAAAAGTTGCTTTGCTTAAAGGTCTGCTTTCAGGCAGGATAAGCGGAACAATGGGAGTGACCAACGCAGTTTTAATTTTAATTGGGGGTATTTATCTTTTTATTACCAAAACGGCCAGCCGCTTTCTTTCTTAAATGAGGTGCTCCTAAACCACTTAGACCATCAGGTCGCATTTCATTCAACATTTCTTCAACACTACAAAGCTATACCAGTTGTAGATGGATAATATGTAGTTCTACACGGATGCACATAAAAAATACTTGACATAAAAAACCTTATGCTCTAAATGATTATTTATTAAATATGTAAAAAGTTATATAAGACGGATTTGACAACAGAATAAGGCAAACTATTCGGGAATTATTTTTACAGGATATTTTTTTAGGAACGGGAAGCATACGGATATGAAGTGGAAAAAGCTTAGAGAAAGGAATTACAAGGAGAAAAAAATGACAGGTAAGACAACAGAGCCCACATTTCAAATGACAGATACGACGGCACAGAAGATACCAAAACAAGAACCGGGCGAGAAAAGAAAAGGCGATGTTGGCGGTGGTATGGAACTATTAGAGCTGGATTTCCTGCTGGGCGTTATTGAGGATACTAAAGGTAATGACAATCATGATGTAACGATGCGAAAACTTACTTTTAATGAAATACTTCGCCGGGAGAACCAGACTCAGATTGACAGCAATGCATTAGCCGTGTATGCAGTGAAGGGAAATCTTTACGGCAAGGTTATCCAGTGTGAGGCGATGAAGGAACTGACAAGAAGGACTATGCAGACCAAAAATGCGACTTAATGGTATCCTGTTTTTTTTGGTCTTTTTAAGGTTTTGATTTAACTATTGGCGTTTTAAACACCTGTCCACGTCAATTATTGTACAGAGAAGTTGTAGTACATAATCATACAATTCAGATAATATTATTATCCAGAGCAATTAATTATAAATCAGTGAAGTTACCGGTTAAAAAAGAGCTAAGGATGTGGCCACAGAAATATGAATCCTTTTCTTAAACAAATAATTCTTGTGGCCGGCGTTGGTGACTGGGAAAATGCCATTTGGATGCAAATACTGGTTATTGTAATCCTTGCAGCTTCATGGGGTGTATATACATTTGTCAGAAACAAGCCGGATAACCTTAAAGAAAATAAGAAGAACCTTAGGAGCACAAGACCTGATTATACTGGGTCCTCCTGGCAGTTTCGCCAACAAAGCACAAGCTTCTCTCGACATAAAGAAAAACATCAAGCCGACATACAGGATATACATGTTCATACTGCAAAGGCTACGAGATCTGCTTTGGTACCTCTCGACAGCTCTAATATATCCAATCAACAAAAGGCAAAGAGATTGTCATCCAGGAAAAGGACTCGAAATACAAAAGGCGGTATGGATCTGTTAGACCTGGACATTTTGCTGCAGGTTGTTCATAACACTGAAGGAAAAGACGAGAACGATGTAACGATTAGAAAGCTTGCTTTTAATGAACTAATCCGGCGGCAAAACCAGAATTGTATTAATAGTATCGCGCTTACTATATATGCAGTCAACAAGGGAAAGCTTTATGACAAAGGCATACAATGTGAAGCAATGAGAGAGTTGGCGGGAAGAACTTCAGCGAATAGACACGTTAAGTCATACAAGCAATCTCTACCATAAATAAAAATCATTACGTCTTTTTCACAAGACTTTGCAAGATTAATTCACGGATTTGTGATATTAAACGGACATACTAATACTGTAATTGCTTTTAATTACTCTTCTTTTTTATGCTTAATTTTAAGGCTTTTTTATGAATTAATACGCTTTTTTGGAATCCCGACAAAAAATTCTTTATTTTTTTCAAAAATTTCATTTTTTTTCTTGACTCTGTTTATGTTTTTGATAAAGTAATATACATCATAAGGAGCTATAAAAACAGCATGTACGGCTTCAGAAGAAGGGTAAGGAGGAGGAAGTTGTTTAAGGGAGAGGTTGTTATTAGTTCGGTTGTTATTGCAGCGTTTGTTGTGATAAGTGCAACAAGCGCATTTGGTATATATGGGCACACACCAGTTAATCCTCCTGTGCCAGAGTGGGGCGAACCAAATCATCGCGAAATTCTTGAAGACATTTATGGTGGGTCATTTGATCCCATTGGAGTGGATTACGTAGATGGTGGTATAGGTGGGAATATTAACGCCCTCAGAGTTTGGGACTATGATGATTTGTACAATGACACAACTCACGTTTATGCCCACCAACCCAATGACGTTGACCAGATATGGACGGATGGTAAAGTAACAGTAACTGCTTATGCCAAATATGCGAGTTATCAACAGGCCTTCGGCTGGAATGGAGGCGGGCTGGGCACTGATTTCGAACTATTGGTTGATGAATCAGACATAGGCGGTCCCGGATTTGTTTTTTCAATCACACAGGGCGAAGAATTCCTCTGGGGCTATCAAGCTACTCGTTGTCCCTGGTGGGGGCCAGGTATGGAATGGTGGTCGAAGCCCGATGCGCACTCCCACTGTGTCGGAGAGGACCATATGGTCACGTACTTAATAGAAAATGCCAGCTCAAACGAAACCGTCTATGCGATATTTATGGAAGACGTGCGATTCGGAGATGGCTCGGACCTCGACTACAATGATTTTGTGGTGGAGATAAGAGCGATTCCCGAACCTGCAACATTGTTATTATTTGGCCTTGGTGGTTTGGCACTGTTAAAGAGACGTAAAAAGTAATTCTAAAAAATGCTTCAGAAATCTTCAGGCTGTGAGTTATTCACGGCTTTTTCTTTGCGCTAAGTACAATTCATAGGCGGGTAAAAGGTACATACAGGCCAGTATTCAGAGGAATTTAACATAATGGACTTCCCCGGAGGTCTATAAGGTAACATGGATAAACATGTGTTTCTGAAAATCATTGTCTTTTATCCATCTGGTGTTCAAGCTGGCTGCAAAAAACTTCGTAACTGTCGGCCCCAAAAAGACAAAAAACCACCTTTTGCAGTTCGGTTACGCCTTTGAGATAATCAATAGTTGTACCCAACATTATCTCGGCGCATCGCTTAATGGGAAAACCAAAGATGCCGGTACTGATTGCAGGAAAGGCGATAGTCTTAAGCTTCTTTTCATCGGCCAGCTTGAGTGAGTTCAGCGTAGCATTTTTTAGCTTTTGGCCCTCGTCTCCTTCACCCATTCGCGGACCGACTGCGTGAATTACATAGCTCGCTTTCAGTTTGCCGCCGGTGGTTATAACCGCACCGCCGACAAAAGTCCCACCGATTTTGTCGCACTGGGCCTGAATTTCCGGCCCACCTTTCTTTCTTATTGCTCCTGCCACTCCGCCGCCAAGTATCAGTTGTGCATTGGCTGCGTTGACAATGGCGTCCACGGCCATCTGGGTAATGTCACCTTCAACCAATTGCAAGACTGAGTTTTTGACTTTGACTTCCATTTTCTTACTTTTCACTTGTTTGTCAGGGCGTGTATTTTTCTTGTAATATTTAATTGAATTAGTTAAATTACCCGAATATGTAGGGCGATTAGCTCAGTTGGTAGAGCAGCTGACTCTTAATCAGCGGGTCACAGGTTCGAGCCCTGTATCGCCCAGTTTTCATTATTTACCGCAAGACCACCTTTAAGTTGTGTCCCAGCGTTTAAAGCTACTCGCCAAAATCTACCTTGGGGACCTCTCGAGCGCCCTCGGTAGCTTCGAAGTATTCAACCTTATTAACACCGGCCCGTTTGCAGAAAAAAGAACCAAAAAACTCCCGCCTGTAGGAATTAAGTGTCTTCGCTGCTTCATTGTACCGGGTACGTGCCACGGTTATACGGTTTTCCGTTCCCTCAAGGCTGTCCTGTAGGGCCAGAAAGTTCTGATTCGCTTTCAATTCAGGATAACTCTCCTGCAGCAATAGAAGGCGCGACAGAAAACCGCCCAATTCATTTGATGCTTCAATCTGTTTTGCCCTCGTATCAGCCTGGAAGTACTTTGTGCGGGCCTGGGCGATGTTTTCGAATAGTTCTTTCTCGTGCTCGGCATAGCCTTTGACGGTTTCGACCAGATTAGGTACCAAATCCAGCCTTCGTTGCAGAGTGGCATCGACATTGGACCAGGCGGTTTTAGCTCCTTCGTCGATTCTTACAGCGTTATTGTAGCCGGAGATATACCATCTGAATATCCCAAGCCCCAGCACAACAATTATCACTAATACAATAATCAATATGCCCAAACCTTTACCTTGTGCTTTCATTCTTAACCTCCAGAAAGATTTTATATTACAGAACATTTTACCAGCCTTCACGCGGCCTTACCAGCTTCCGCCGGCTCCGCCACCCCCGAAGCCGCCTCCACCACCACCTCCAAAGGAGCCGAAACCACCTCCGAATGAGCCTCCACCAAAGCTGCCGCCGGACGAGAACATCCCTCTGTTGCCTAAAATCATAAACGGCAACATCCAGAAAAGTATCCGCCCCCGAGTTGCCAAAATCAGGAAAAAAAACAAAAATGGGAGAATACCGCCACAACATGGGATGCCTCTGCGTTGCTGCGGCAATTGCTGCAGCTTCGGCATTCCAGAAAGCTGCACACCGCTTTCCGATGCGATTCGCTGCGCAATCCGAAGGCCGGTTTCATAGATGCCCTGACCGAACTGACCATTTTTCAGATACGGCACAAGTATGTCTCTGCCTAACCGTGCGGCGTACTGGTCGGTTATAAAACCCTCCAGCCCATAACCGACCTCGAAACGATACCGCCCATCCTGCGTAGCGAGCATAAACAGCAGACCGTTGTCTTTGCCTTTTTGTCCAAGCTGCCATTGCTCGGCTAACTCGATGGCGTACTGTTCAATGGGAATGCCTTGCGTTGTGAGTATAGTAAGGACAATGACCTGTGCGGTTGTTTTCTGTTCCAGCTCCTGCAGAACGCCGTTTAATGACCGCTCATAGTCCGCATCGATGACGTTGGAATAATCCTCGACATAATGCCGTGGCTGCGGCAGGCTTACCTTTGCAGCAGCCCCGCAGGTCGTGGTCAGAGCTAAAATAATGATACAAAAGAAAAAGCGAATTCGCATCTTCATCAAACCTCAAGCTTATCAACAAGCTCGGCTAATTGCTCGATGGTTTTGTATATGGAACCAAAAGCATTGATAATCTCTTCCTTTTCCGCCCGGACCTTCTGGTCTCGCCACTGTCTTGTCTTTATTAGTATTCCCGGCTCAATTGAACAAATCTCTGCCGATTTGTCGAAGACTTTTGTGCTTTCTCTGGGTCTATCCTGCTCTTTTAGCCATAGCATGGCCCTCAGTAACGGCATTAACGCGCCTGCCGTCGAGGTTAAGAGCAGTCGAATCATTTTTGTTTGATTAACCGCTGCTATGTAACCCTGTCTTAATCGGATAAGTGTCGCCTTTAGCTCACGTTCACACTGGAGCCGTACGTGCTGTTTCTCGAAAGTCATCTCCTCGAACGGGTCAAGCCCCAAAATCGTCTGGTGAATAAGTTGAAAATCCAGAAACTCGATTCCGAATACGTCACGAGACTGCTCAATATAAGCCGGCGTCATAAGTATCGGTGCCTTGATTCGCTTCCTGCCCATAGCTTTTCCCAAACCGGCCAGGGCATTCAGTAGTTCAATATTGTGCTCGCCTACGACCAATACCGTGTTGATGTCACTTTTGCCGGGCCGAAAATCGCTTGTCAGGCTGCTGCCTACGACACTTAGGCTTTGCAGGTTATCGCCGATATCTTCGATCAGCTTCTGGCCAAACATTTTCACCGGTTCGCGGATATCGTCCCTCAAACCATCAACTATCAGCATCTTTTGCTCCGACATTTTTTTCCTCGCCTTCTTATAAGTCCTAAATCATCGTCGCAACCGAAATCGTCGAGACAATGTAATGTATTTCTTACCAAAGTACAACTTATACTTCAAGCTGGCTGACTGTTCTACAAAATTTCAGCTAAGCACTAAAAATTTTTGGACAACTCACTGGACATCTGTAAAATACTTATCCACGGCGTGGGTATTATTCTGGTACGAGCAAGGGCGGTGGTGCCGCACAATTTAGTATAAGTCCGGAGAGACTTGAAATGGCCGAAGTTCTTATAATTGGTGCCGGCGGTGTCGGCAGTGTTGTAACACAGAAGTGCGCAATGATGCCGTCCGTCTTCTCCGAGATTATACTGGCAAGCAGAACCGTCGGAAAATGCGAGAAGATTGCCCAGAGAATCCAAAAGAACCTTCATAAGTCCATCCATATCGCTCAGGTTGATGCAGATAATACCGACGAGGTTGTCCGTCTGATAGAGCGTTTCAATCCAAAACTCGTTATCAACGTAGCCTTGCCTTATCAAGACCTGACGATTATGGATGCCTGTTTGCAGACCGGCGTTGATTATCTTGATACAGCTAACTATGAGCCGCCTGATGAGGCCCGCTTCTGTTACAAATGGCAGTGGGACTATCAGGAGCGCTTCCGGGAAATGGGGATTATGGCGCTTCTCGGTTGCGGATTTGACCCGGGCGTGACCAACGTTTTCTGCGCCTACGCTCAGAAACGGCACTTCGACGAGATACATTTTATTGACATTCTCGACTGCAACGCCGGCGACCACGGCAAGGCCTTTGCGACGAATTTCAACCCGGAGATTAATATCCGCGAAATTACCCAGCCCGGCAGATACTGGCAAACCGGCCAATGGATACAGACCGACCCGTTGTCGGTAAATATCGATTTCGATTATCCAACCATCGGGCCAAGAAAAAGTTATCTGATGTATCACGAAGAGCTCGAGTCGCTGGTAAGGAACATCAAAGGACTCAAAAGAATCCGTTTCTGGATGACATTCAGTGACCAGTACCTGACGCATCTGCGTGTTCTTCAAAATGTGGGACTTACCAGGATTGACCCGGTCGAATTCGAAGGCCATAAAGTTGTGCCGTTGAAATTTCTCAAAGCCTTACTGCCTGACCCTGCCTCGCTTGCTGCAGGATACAAAGGCAGAACGTGCATCGGATGTCTTTTTGAAGGCGTAAAAAATGGCAAAAAGCAAAGGCGATATATTTATAACATCTGTGACCACGCCAAATGTTATCAGGAGCTCCAGAGCCAGGCTGTTTCCTATACTACAGGAGTACCGGCAGTAATCGGTGCTATGTTGATGCTTACCGGCATATGGCGCGGTAAAGGTGTTTTTAACGTTGAGCAGTTTGACCCACAGCCATTTATGGAACAACTCAATACCTGTGGATTGCCTTGGACTGACGAAGAATATCACAAAGAACTTCCGCTAACCTTGCGGGCGCCTGTACGTATCATTGAAGTTCCTGAAAAACCTTTGAAGGAACGCTCCCCGCGGATAAAATATTGACATCGAAATTCACCTTACTTTGCGGAAGATAGCGTATCCTAAAACTTTTATGGAGAAACTCGATAATTGCGGCCTGCCATGGACCAATGTCGAATTCCACAACACCTTATAGACGAGATTCCTACGCCGTGTTATGTAGTGGATACCACCGCCTTGGAGGAAAATCTGCGCATCCTGGCCGATGTGCAGGATAAAGCAGAATGTAAAATCCTGCTTGCCCTCAAGGCCTTCGCAATGTTCAGCCTTTTCGAACTGGCAGGAAAATACCTTGCCGGCGTCTCCGCCAGCTCTCTCAACGAGGCTCGTCTCGGTTTTGAGGAATTTGGCGGCCAGGTTCATATCGTTGCTCCCGCCTATAAGCCCGAAGAGTTTACACAGTTAATTAACTATTGTGATTACATTGTCTTCAACTCTTTCTCGCAATGGCGCCGTTTCAAGCCGTTCCTTCGAAAGGCCGCGAAGCCCATTGAGCCCGGTTTACGTATTAATCCTCGCTATTCGGAGATAAAGGTCGATATTTACAATCCCTGCTCTAAGTATTCACGTCTTGGTATTACCCTTGAGCAGTTCCAATCGGAAGATTTGGAAGGCATCACGGGACTGCATTTCCACACTATGTGTGAACAGAACGTTCAGACTCTCGAAAGGACCCTTAAGGTTGTCGAGCAGCAGTTCGGTCACCTGCTTGAGGGATTGCGGTGGGTCAATTTCGGCGGCGGCCAGCATATAACCCGCCCCGATTACGACACAGCAAAGCTTTGCAGACTTATCACCGAATTCCGCCGACGATACGATGTGCAGGTTTATCTCGAGCCCGGTGAAGCAATAGCATTAAACGCAGGCATATTAGTTGCCTCGGTCCTGGACATCGTCCACAACGAGATGGATATTGCCATTCTCGATACCTCCGCCGCGGCTCATATGCCCGACGTGCTGGAGATGCCATATCGGCCGAACCTGCCTGGCGCCGCAGAACCGGGGCAAAAGCCTTATACCTATCGTCTCGGCGGGCTTACCTGTCTGGCCGGCGACATAATCGGTGATTACTCATTCGATAAGCCTTTGAAGGTCGGTTCAAGACTGACGTTCCTCGATATGGCACATTATACGATGGTAAAAAACAACACTTTTAATGGTGTAGCTTTGCCTTCGATTGCCCGGTACAATCCCGAAAAGCAGCAAATCAAAATCGTTCGTCAATTCGACTATGCTGACTATAAGAGCCGACTTTCCTGACTATGGTTGACTAATTTGTTTCGAGACGATTTCTAAGGCTGCCATAAGTAAAGCAACTGAGGACTTGCCAGTTCCAGAAGCGAGTTTTTATCGATATTTAACGAAGTTTTACTTCCTGAAGATAGCCAGTTTGCCAGTGAGAAGTGCTTTTCATATTCGACAACGCGAGCCTTTTGAATTCCCGCTAATTCTTTTGCTGAATCAATTGCCTGTAACTGATAGCCGACCTGGTCAATTAAATTCTCCTCAAGCGCTTGTTCCGCATTGAAAACGCTCCCATCGGCAAGAATCCTGACCTGTTCCATAGTCAGCATAGGTCTGCCCTCGGCTACCAGACTGATAAACCTTTCATATGCCGGGTCAATCAGTCTCTCATGCAGGTATTGCTTTTGCTGTTCTGTCACCGGCTCAAACATACTCGGCCAGTCTTTTCGCTCGCCGGCTTTGACGATAACCGCCTTAATACCCAGTTTCTCCTCCATCAATTCCTTCAGCACTAAGTGGCCGAAGATCACACCGATTGAGCCGGTAATTGTAGTGGGCTCTGCAATAATCTTGTCGCACGCCACGGACGTATAGTAACCGCCCGAGGTGGCAATTCCCTGCATAAATGCCACCACCGGTTTGCCGCTTTCTTTGCGGAATTCCGAAATCTCGTTATGTATGCGGTCACTACTTGAAACCGTACCCCCGGGCGAGGTTACTTGAAGGATCAGAGACTTAACATTCGAATCTTCCTGAGCGGTTTTAATTTGTTCGGAAATGTCATCGGCCTGGCGTGAATCTATGACGCCCTCCAGCCTTACTAACATTATCTTGCTGTTTCGCGGGCCGGATTGTATGACTTTCTCGCCGTAATCTACTCGGCGACTTGCCGAAAAAAATACAACCACCGTGAACAACAATATTAATAGCATAATGTTAGCAAGGACTGATATTACCGTAACGATGCCCCAGAAGATTTTCCATCCCGACCTGTTTTTCCGAGGGGACCGAGTAGTTCCTTCTTTGCCCACCGGCGCGATTTGAGCGGGTCCGGGCTGTGTACCCGGGGGTGAGCCTGTAGCCGACTCGAAGTTATTTTGACTTTGATTAAAATCCATTCTGAATCCTTTCTTAAAGACAGAAGCCTAAAACAATACAATTCTGATGGAATTATAGAGCTAATAGAAAGCCTTGTCAATTCACAAGAATCCGGCTTTGCCTGTTAAGCTATACTTTACAAAATACTTGGTGTAATTGACCGAATTTCTCGTAGCTTGACAATGCCTGGTTTGAGTCTAAAATGGCTGAAAATGACTACTGGAATGCCTAAAAAGAAGAAAAGAAAGAAAAAGCACAATCCCTTTGTCGATTGGTTGCTTTGTGTGGCACTGCGTATAGCATTGATTTTTATCTATATGTTTGATATTGAGACCAATCTTCGCACGGCCCGTTTTCTCGGCCGACTGCTTTGGAAGTATTATCATAGAGGTAGAAACCGGGCTTTGGATAATCTACGCGCCAGTTTCCCCGATAAAGACCCGCAGTGGATAGAACAAATCGGCAGACGAAGTTTCGAACATATAGTAATGCTCGTGATGGACGTCCTATACACACCTCGACTTGTAAAAAAATACAATTGGCGAAACTACTCCCGCTACAAAAATTCTGAGAGGGTCAAATGGCTTATGCAGGGCGGCAATGGTGTGCTGATGGTCACCAGTCACTACGGCAACTTCGAAATTGTAGGTTATCTGCTCGGACTTTTCGGCTTCAACATCTACAGTGTCGCTCGACCTCTGGATAACAAGTATATTAATAACTACCTCCTCGGCGTCCGGCAGCAGCGAGGACAGAAGATAATCGATAAAAAAGGTGCTGCCGAAGTTATGGGCAATATAGTTTCACGCGGCGGAACCCTTTGCTTCATCGCAGACCAGGATGCCGGCAAAAAAGGGCTGTTCGTAGATTTCTTCGGTAGAAAGGCGAGCACGTATAAAAGCATCGGTCTTTTGGCTATCCAGTATAATTTGCCGATATGTGTTGGCCTAAGCCGCAGGGTCGGAGACAGATTCTTCTTCGAAATTGAGGCTACCCGTCTTATTATGCCGGAAGAGTGGGCTGATAAGGATGAGCCCCTCGAGTGGATTACCGCGGAATACACCAAGGCGATTGAGCTTTATATTCGTCAGGACCCCAGCCAGTACTGGTGGCTGCATAGAAGATGGAAAACCAGACCCAAAGAAGAGCGCACCCCAAAGGAATCGAAAAGGATTGTGGAATCCACAAGCCGAAAGACCGCGAGTCTTAGAAATCCGGCCCCATATACAACCAAAAAGACTTGAGCGGTTTATGGCAAAGGGCACAAATAATGGTGCTCTGACAGCACACTATATCACCGCCTGTTCCGATGGAATACCGGGTGCAGTTGTAATCGCCGTCACGCACCGGACAAATTCGCCGGCCTTATATTAATTGTTGTTCACCAAGTGCTTGACACAACTTAAAGATACTTTATATTTGTTAATACAGATTATAACCCAAATGGATTACGGGCCATAAAAGGCTAAATTGGAGAACAAAATGACTGAGCTTAAGAAAAGCTGGGAAAAACGATTGAACGGGCAGCCGGATGAGTTGACAGTCGATTTTATGCAGTCTCTTTCTGTTGATAAACGCCTTTACAAATATGACATCGTTGCCTCCATTGCCCACGCACAAATGCTTGCAGAACAGAAGCTCATCACCCGCGACGAGTTTAAGCAGATTAAAGACGCTTTAATAGAAACATCACAGGAAATAGCAGATGGCCGGTTCAAATTCGAGGAAATCTACGAAGATATTCATATGGCTCTCGAGGCCGCTCTCATTAACAAAATTGGCGATGTTGGTAAAAAACTCCATACAGGCCGAAGTAGAAACGACCAGGTCGCAACTGATATGCGGCTTTGGATGCGCGACCAGATAGAAATACTGCAGGCCAAAATTACGCTCTTGCAAAAGGCGTTTGTAAAATCTGCTGAAAAATATGCCGAGGTTGTGATGCCCGCGTACACACATTTGCAAAGGGCTCAGCCCGTTGTCATAGCCGCTTATTTGTTAAGCTTTGTTGAAATGCTTGAGCGCGACTATCTGCGAATGCAGAATTGCAGCAGGCTGCTGAATATATCGCCGCTGGGCTCAGGGGCCGTCGCCGGTTCGAGCCTGCCGCTCGACCGCAAGACCACCGCGAACCAACTGGGATTTTCCGATATAAGCTATAACTCCATTGATGCGGTCGCCGACAGGGATTTTTGCGTCGAATTTATTTTCGATTGCACGATGGTACAAATGCATCTTTCGCGATTGGCCGAGGACTGGATAATTTTTGCATCCGGTGAGTTTGATTTGCTGCGTCTCGATGATAGTCATTGTACCTCCTCGAGTATGATGCCTCAAAAGCGGAATCCTGACCCACTTGAGCTTATTCGTGCCAAAACCGGAACGGTTTATGGCGCGTTGATGGCAATGCTGACTGTTCTCAAGGCCCAGCCCTTAACGTATAATCGAGACCTCCAGGAAGACAAAAGACATATTTTTGCGGCGGCCGACACCGTTAGTGTCTCACTCGATATGGCTTGTGCGATCGTAACCCGCGTCAAGTTTAAAACGGACAAAATCGCCGCAGGTCTTGAAGAGGGATTTCTTGATGCTACCGCTCTTGTTGAATATCTTGTCCGAAAGGGGTTGGCTTTCCGCGAGGCACATGGCATCGTCGGCACACTCGTTGCCCGATGTGAAAAAGACAACAAAAAGCTTGCAGATATTGACTTGAGTGAATTAAAACAACATTGCTCATCGATTGACAACGATGTCTACCAGTACCTTGGCGCTGCGAAACTCGCGGATAAATATATTACAGCCGGTGCCGCCGGCCCGACCCAGGCCGGGGAACAAATCGCGTACTGGACTAAGCAGTTAGACCGGCGATGAGTTCGAAAGAAGCCCAAATAATTGACTGGTTTGCAAAACAGAGCAAACTCTCACCGTCCGATTATCCCATCGGCATCGGCGATGATATGGCCCAGCTAAACCTCGGCCCTGATGTATCCGTGCTTGTTACCACCGATATGCTGATGGATGGCGTCCATTTCGACTTGAACCAAACCACTTTAGAGCAGGCCGGGTACAAAGCAATGGCTGTCGGTCTGAGCGACTGTGCCGCGATGGCTACAATACCGATTGGTGCGGTAGTTGCTGTGGCACTGCCGAAAACATTCGGAACTGAGCAACTTAAGGAGCTTCACACTGGAATCGTCCGGGCCGGCGATAAGTTCGGATGCCCGCTTATCGGAGGTGACATCACAAGCTGGCGGGAACAGGCTGGGGCTTTGGCTATAAGTGTCGCTATGCTCAGCAGGCCGGCCTCCAGCCGGCCGAAAAGGCGCTCCGGTGCAAAGCCCGGCGATTATATATGTGTAACCGGTTCATTAGGCGGCTCGATTCACGGGAGGCATTTACAATTCACTCCAAGGGTTGCAGAAGCGCTCAGAATGACACAGATTGCCACGATTAGCTCAATGATTGATATAAGCGACGGGCTGAGCACGGATTTATGGAATATTTGCAGACAAAGCAGGATAGGAGCCCTTATAGAGGCAGAGAAAATCCCTCTCTCCACCGATGCCGCAAAGTGCCAAGACCCTCTTGCCTCGGCCTTGAATGATGGAGAAGACTTCGAGCTGCTGTTTACGCTCAGCCCCGAAGATTATTCGAGGTTGCTGGATTTGTGGGATATGCAAACTCCAATAACTAATATTGGCAAGACCACTGAAACCGGTCAAATGCAAATAGAAATGCCCGATGGTCAAATTACGGACCTGCAGCCTCGTGGCTATAATCACCTCGAAAGGGCGGGTCATTAACTAAACAGAGGTAGGGTGGGGCTTGCCCCACCGTAATTTTACTATTATTAGGATTTATGGGACGCGAAATAATTTCAAACTCGCCGGACGAAACTATGGCTTTGGGCAAACAAATAGGCTCCCATCTGAAGGGCGGCGAGGTTATCGCCCTTTGCGGCCCATTAGGCAGCGGCAAGACGCACCTTATAAAAGGAATTATCGCAGGGGCGGGGGCCGAGCAGCCCCGGCACGTGACCAGCCCAACCTTCGTTATTGTCAACGAGTATTCCGCAGCAGAATCCAGCCTTGATATCTATCATATAGATGCCTATCGCCTCAGCTCTTCCGGGCAGCTTCAGATGATAGGTTTCGATGAGCTGTGTTATCCGCGTTCGGTCGTCCTGGTTGAATGGGCCGATAAGGTGAAGGAAGTGCTGGATAATATTAGTTGCATCTGGATTACACTTTCACACCTGGGCGAGGTTGCCAGGCTTATTCGTCTTGAAAATATACCCCCTCACATAATTAGTGGGATAATATAGTCCGGCAAATTCACATTTAAATTTGCAGGAAATATTTATTTTTTACTCATATAAATTTGGCAAAAGTCAATTCATTTCTTATATTTTTTACGGATTGAATAACAACTCTATCGGTAAGACCTATAACCGGGGGGGTTGAATTCCAAACCACACGGCTGTTCCAGAGTGTGTCAATTAAGAAACGTATTAACGGCCGAGCTTAAGCTAAAGTGTAAAAGACCATGGTGTTTTTCGGACCTTATTTTTTGAATTTGTGAGTATTGCTAAAACTTAAGTATAGCTTTGATTCAGTCGATAGTGCTAAAAGTAAAAAATGTGATATGTAAACTTCTCTACCAGATTACTTCAATTTAAGGGGAAATTGAAATGAGAGCTAAAGGTTTTACATTGGTTGAGATTTTGATTGTCGTGGTCATTCTTGGTATTCTTGCCGCCATAGTGATTCCTCAGTTCACCGATGCAAGCACTGATGCCAAGGAATCCAGTCTAATGACCGACCTTCAGACAGTTCGTGCCCAGCTTGAGTTGTACAAGATTCAACACAACGATGCTATGCCTGTTACAACCAGCTCGGCTGCATTTTGGACCTGTCTGACGACTGAGACCGAGATAGATGGTACTGCGGGCGACGGCTCGGGTAATGAGTTAGGCCCTTACCTGCAGAAGGCTCCTACGAATCAGTTCAATCTTAAGTCCGATGTTGAAATCGAGCCAGGCGTTACCGGACTTGGTGATAACAGCCACGGGTGGCATTTGAACACAAGCGATAAATCGTTCCACGCCGATGATAATATTGATGCTGCCCACAAGAGCTATTAAGATGAGAAGTGTTGTCCTTTGACTGAGGCGGCAAACCTCCGGTGGCAATGCATTGCCGGGGAATACATAAATGGGCTGACCGGGCTTTTCGAGAGCAGGTCAGCCCTTTTTACGTACGCTATGAATTTAAAGAAGGTTTGTGATAAATGCTGAAATGTACGATTCGGTGCGAATGAAGTAGTGAATGAAAAATATGACTTATAAAACTCATCGAGGTTTTACACTTGCTGAGGCTATGATAGCGGTTATGGTACTCGCCATAGCTGTAACCGGCGTAATCCTTCCCTTTACGGCAGGAGCATCCATTAGCGTGGAGGGTATGCATCGAACTCTCGGAACCGAGCTGGCAGATAACTTAATGCAAAAAATCATTGATACACCTTACGATGATATTTTATCCAATTATAACTATATTGAAGTACAGGGTCAGGTAAAAGATTACAACGGCGTCGTTTTTACATCCTCGAATTACGCAAACTTCAGCAGACAGGTAGCCTGCCAGGAGGTTCGCGTTGCGCAGCAATCCTCAAGTACTGAGTCTTGTTTCATCAGGGCGACGGTACGTGTTTCTTACAATGGCCGAGAGATTGTTAGTTTAACCCGGCTGATTGGACAATAACAGCCTTCAATAGCAGGCGACTGGTCAAGTTGAAAAAAAAGTGAAAGCTAATAAGGCTAAAAGAACTAAAAATGGATTTACGCTCGCTGAGCTCCTCGTTGCTTTGATTGTTTCGAGTATTGTTCTCGGTGCCGTGGCAGCACTTGCCTACGCCTTGGGAAAGGCAAATGACAGCACTGAAGAGCTTAGCCAAAAGCAGGCACAATTGCGATATACGACCATCAGGTTATCTCGTCTGGTCAGATATAGTAAGCTCGTATGCGGCACACCCGGAAACAGCCTTGCTCTCTGGCAGGCGGATGATAATGACAAGGATAAAATTAATCCAGCCGAGATTGTCTATATTGAGACAGGCTCGGACAGCAATTATATCGACCTGCTGGAATTCGACGCGAGCGGACCAGCCGCTGGACAGCAAATAAGCATCAACGAGATTCAGTCCGGTGCAGCCAGAACCTGGCTGCTCGCTAATTGCACCCCCAGGTATATACGACTTATCTCGCAGTGTGACAATTTGACCTATACACTTGATAAATCCACCCCGGACACAGGAACTGTGAATATATCGTTTGAAATCTCCGAAAATGGTAATATGCAGACTTATCAGATAACTGCTTCCTTGATTGGCAGGGCGGCGAACCTGCTTGACTCGACCGGAAACATTGTTGACGACGATGACGATTAAATATGAAGCCTGTAAAAAATAAAATGTGTAGTAGAAGCGGAGCTGTATTACTGATTGTATTGTTTATTGTAATGGTAGCAACCATATTGGGGCTCGGTTTCATAACAAGGAGTAACATAGACCTGGCGTGCGGCCGCAATATGGCTCTGAAGGTGCAAATGGACCTTCTTGCCGAGTCCGGACTTGTCCATGCACGTGGATTAATACTTAATCCCCAGGATGTTGATACCCAAACCTATGGATGCTGGGCAGGTGTCGATGGGCAGCAATTAGTGGCAGGCAGCAGTGATTATTATGATATCGGGACTAATATAGATATAAGCGACCACTGCAACTACATTATAGATTGCAACGCCTATCGCCTGAAAGACGGGCAGGAGCTTGGCAGAAGCAGTTTAAGAGCCGAGCTTAGACTCGACCCATGTATTGCATTCTGGGCTGGAACAAATACAACTCTCGCAGACAGCCTCAGAATTGACGGCGACGTCTATTGTAACGGAAATCTAACGAATAACGCCATCCTTAACGGCGACGTCTTCACGGACGGAGCTATAATTGGCTCTGAGCCTGTTGGACAACAATATACTGCCGCTGAGGCAGAGGTGAGCTGGCCCGGAGATGTAATTAGCTCAAGTGACCTTAGCTCTAATTACTATATCGAATCGAATACCTACGCCGTTACGCCGGTCGACTCCAACTATTATTCCGGCTCCTGGCCTTCGGCCGGTGGCTCGAATCCCAAAAAGGTATATTATTGCGACCACCAGCTCGAATTAGGCGGTAATGTCATAATAAGTGGAACCCTGGTTGTTGACGCAAATCTTGTTATAACCGGTGCCGGCAATAGCATCACTGCCGAGAAAAATTTCCCTGCTCTTTTAGTCAATGGTGAGCTAATAATACAAGGCGGGCTGGAAATTAATGGTCTGGCAATAGTGACACAACAAGTTGTAGTAGATCCCAATGCTACTAATTTCACCGTTAACGGCGGCCTTTTCATACGGGATGGCGGCATTAGCATTTCTTCTCCTTCGCCAATTATCATTAAGGCGTCTCCCCAAAAAGCAGCAATTAGGAAGTGGCCCGGCTCTGGAGGAGACCCTATGGATTGGTCTCAGGCGTCTGACGCCTTTTTCAAGAGTATCTCAAAGTCCTAATACACTTCCCTAAAAAATCAGCCTTATCGGCCTTCCCGGGCAAAAGTAAAAAAAAGCAGGATGATTGTAAAGATTCACTCTCTGCCCGACCTGTAATAAGGACTTGTACTGTCATGACGTTTGTATTGATTGTGTCAGTTGCAGGAGGTCGTAAAGACAACTTATAGCGCACAAACCGCTTCCGATTAATGTGGGTTATGAGCATATATTGAGTCATGATTGGTCATAGTCCGAAAAGAAATTGAAAAACAAACAGCTCTGTAAATCTTCATTGTTTGTAGCAGTCTATACAGTAAAGACAAAGACAATTGATGACGAAAAATAGCGAGAGGAGAAGAAGGTTTCTAAGGGGAATAACCAGTGAAATTCTGGCGCTTAATTCGGGGTAACCGTATGAGAGGTCGGTTTGGCTTTACAATGATTGAAATACTCGTTGTTGTGGTTATTATCGCGATAGCAGCGGCAATGGCAATTCCGATGATGAGTTCTTCGGCATCCATCCAGCTTAGCTCAGCGGCAAACCTTATAGCAGCCGACCTCGAATATGCAAAAAATCTCGCTATCATCCATCAGCAGAATTACACCGTTGTCTTTGACGACAGTGCTGAGAGTTACGAGATTCAGGATAATAGCGGAACGGTTATATCGCATCCGGTCAATAAAGGTTTCGATTACAGTGTTGATTTTGCAAGCGGTAACAGCAAGCTGAACAAGGTTGATATTTTCACCGTTAATTTCGATTCGGCCGGCTCAGTTGAATTTGACTATCTTGGAAGTCCTTGGAATGCCGGTAGCAGTCCTTTGAACCAGGGTATTGTAACTTTAAAGGCCGGTGGTGCAACCACAACAATCAACGTCGCGGCTGTTACGGGCTATATAAGCATTAACTAATTGGCGAACATTAAGGCAGTAAGACAGGTTATGTTACGTCTTTTGACGAGAAAAATTAAGCCGATAGGACTGGATATAGGCAACAATGCCGTAAGAATGATTCAATTTGCGATTGAGGCCGACAGAGTAGCTCTTATCGCTGCAGACGAGGTTCGCCTTGACCTTGATAGCTCCGACGATGTCGAAAAGCGTACGGACGCTATTACCTCTGCCATCAAGCAAATATTGTCTAAGGGCGGTTTTCGCGGGCGGGAGGTGGTTTCCTGTCTGCCTAATGAGCGGTTGATTGTCAGGGGGCTGCGAATAAACGTCTGCGAAAACGAAGAAATTGATGCACTTTTGAAAAAGGAAGTTGTACGACGGTTCGGACTCAATGCGGACACTACTGAGGTTAGATATATGATTGCCGGCAGCGTACAACAGGGTGATGAAGTAAAAAATGAATTGATTCTATTTGCGGCTGACTCCGATGCTATCCGAGAACATATAGAACTCCTGCAAAGGGTTAATTTGACACCTGTTGCAATTGATACCGTACCCTGTGCCTTGTTTAGAAGCCTTGAAAGACTTCTCAGTCGTGAAGAAGATAACGAAATTGTCAATGTCTGCGTGGATGTGGGAGACCGATTTACCACTGTTGTTGTCGGTCGCGGCCGAAATATCAGCTTCGTGAAGCAGATACCCATCGGTGGTCAAAAATTCAACAATGAAATCGCAAACCAACTGGGTCTCAGTTCAAGAGAAGCTGCTATGCTTAGAGCAAAATTCAGGACCGATGAGGGGCGCCAGCAGGTAGAACCTCAGGTACATCAGATAATTGTCGATTCTATCCAAAGAGTAGTTGACAAGCTCGCCAGGGAAATATCACTCTGCTTTAAATATTATGCCGTTACATTCAGAGGAATACGCCCGGGCCGAGCAATTTTCACCGGCGGAGAGGCCTACGAAAACATCCTGCTCAATGCTCTCAGAAATCAATTGTCCGTCAAGATTGACAGAGCCGAACCACTGAGGGGTTTTCATACGAAAAATGCAGAGTTTAACTACGGTAAGCGTCAATTAGGATGCGAATGGGCAGTGGCTGTCGGCCTGAGCCTTAAAGGCTGGGAAGAGGACATTCACGGGGTAGAGTATTATGAAAGAAATTGATTTTCTGCCACAATGGTATAAGACCGGCAGGCGCCAACACATCAGCTATCGCACCCAGTACATGGGTATCTTTGGCATCCTCGCTGTGATGGTTCTCTGGAGTGCCCTTACAGGCCACTCCGTTTCCAGTGCCAGGGCCCACCTTAGTTGGATTAGAAAAATGCAAACAGCCAACTCTGCCCCCTTAGTTGAGTACAACAAGATCAAAAACCGGCTTCAGCAAATCTCCGGCCAGTCTCAAATACTTGAGGTCGTCAAACCGAGAATCAGCGTATCAAATGTATTGGCTGAGATGGCTTTTCTGATTGACCAAAGAATTGTACTCAGCGAGCTGGACATTAAAACTGAAGCCTTGGAAACCAACGATAAGACTGGGAACATGAGCGGCTCCATGGTTACTGTTGTCAGAGGAGCCGCTGATAATAAAAAACTGCCTCTTGAGGGCGACGTAAAATCCAGAATCCTGGTAACAGGTCTGGCTGTGAGTGCAGGTGATGTCGCCCGATTGGTTCGCTCGTTAGAAGATTCACATTACGTCCGCGATGTAAGACCAATATTCTGTCGGAACAAAAAGCTGAAAAACTATCAGGCAACCGAATTCCAGATAAGTTGCTACATAGCGAATTATATCGAGAAAAATTAAGATTTGAACCTATGCGTTTTTGGCAAAAACAGCAACTTGTAATAGTCATTATTGCCGTAGTGGCAATATCGTGGTTTGTTTTTGTCTCGTATCTGCCACTCCGGCAAAGCGAAACAGAAACTGAAGAGGCTCAACAGGTATATACTGCCAGCAGAATAAAAAACAACAGCGAATTAAGGCAATTGCCGCAGCTAAAATCGTACCTTGAACAGATCGAGACGATTGTTGCTGGTTACGAAGCTCGTATCCCTTCGAGCACACAGTTAGGTACATTCCTGCAACAGATGGCCGATGTTATGAACACGTGTAATCTTAAAGGACATCTCATCGAGCCGGGCTCCGAAATTGCCAATAACAGACTTAGCTGCATCCCCGTGAATATCAAGTGTACCGGAACGTTAAAGCAGATATTTGAATTTTTTAAATCACTTGAAAAGTTCGACAGAGCTATTCGCATTCGTGAAGTGCAGCTCAGTAATGACGGGGATTTTACAGGTGAAGTAGAAATGCATACTAAAATTTACATTTATTATACGTCTGCAAGTGAACGTGCGGGTTGAGGAATACGATGAGGTATAGTAATCAAGATAATCCTGACAGCCTGGGCAGGTTTGTCAGTCAACTGGCTGCAGAAAAAAACAAGGCCATTGCTGCATTTTGTCTTATAGCCATTATGGGCTTTATGTGGGTAAGAGTTCTGACAGGGCGCAAAAATACCGCTGAGGCTCAGATCGATTTTACACAGGAACAAACCACTATGGCTGGTCAATCAAAGCTTTACCCCAACCTTGCTTTTATAGAAATGCCAAATGTTAAGGGACGTCATGATATACTTATCAGAGACTTTTTTTCTATAGACCAGTGGGAAACTTTCATCGCAAACAACCCCAAAGGATACTCCTCCGGAGGAAATGTAAGCATGACTGTGGGAAATGTTGGTGAAAAGCATATTGATAAAGAGACTGTTCTGCAGGTTGCTAAGTTACTGAAACTGACTGTTATAGAACTTGGCGAAAGTCCTCACGCTTTTATCAATGACGTTTTGCTGTCAAAAGGCGAAAAACTGCAGGTGAAACATGAGGACACTTCATATGAATTCACTATCGTTAGCATAAACGGAAACGAAGTCCTTCTGACCTGTCAGGGGGTCGGTATTGAGATAAAACTGTTACAGCCGGAGTAAACGTCTAATTGAAATACAGGAGATTGAGCATGCGTTATCAAAAAAGCGTAAAACATGTATTATGTCTGGCAAAATTAATTTTAGTCCTGCTTCTGGCGATTACCGTCTCGGTGACCGCTGTTGACAGACCGATCGAGTGGAACAGACCCGCCGGCGAGGATGAACAAATCCTTTTGGAAACCATTGAAGATGTCTCAGGGGCAGCTACATTCGATAAAATCGACCGGTTAGATAGTGAGCTACTGGCAAGCGCCCCCAGCAACTTTAAAACCAACCTTGAAGACGAGGATCAGGCTGTCTCTATCGATACAGATAAGTCCGTCGAGTCGCTCATCTTCAAAAAGGACACTTCTATCAAAGATGCACTTCGATTTCTTGCAGCCAAGTATCACAGGAACATCATACCCTCTGCAAAGGTCGACGGAGTCCTTACGGTGACCACTCTCTACAATGTTACGTTCGAAGAGGCACTGGAAGTAATCTTAGGTCACAACTTCAAATATGAACAAAAGGGTAACTTCATCAGAGTGTACACTGCTGACGAATATGCAAAGTTTAAACAAGACCCAACCAGGATGACTTACAGGGTTTTCACCCTCTACTACATCACTGCTGCTGAGGCTATAAAGCTAATCACCCCGATCCTCAGCAGTGCCGGCCAGATACAAGGTAGCACGGCCGCAGATGCAGGCATATCTACCGGCGGTACCGGAGTCGGCACCGGGGCTGGAGGGGACAGTATGGCGCTGAACGATTGCGTCATTGTTTATGACTATCCTGAAAACATCGTTGAAATCGAGCAGCTAATAAAGTCTGTTGACATCAGACCGCAGCAGGTTTTAGTTGAAGCAACCATTCTCAGCGCAACATTAACAGAGGAAAATCAGCTTGGTATTGACCTGAACCTTTTAGGCGGCGTCAGCTTGACCGGGACTTCGTCAACGTCAGACCTTACTACCAGCACTGAGATTGACAGGGGTTCTTCAGGAACTTCAAGAATGGAGCAGGTACACAGCTTAACCAATGGAACTCCATTGGAGGTCTCCGGCTTTGCCGCTGTTGGCGGTTCGGGTCTGAGAGTCGGAGTCAGGACAGGAGACCTCGTCGCGTTCATAACTGCGCTGGAGTCTGTAACCGATATCACCATCATGGCGAATCCGAAAATCCTCGCCTTAAACAAGCAGGTAGGAACAGTCTTTATTGGTACTAAAATCGGCTACAAGTCACAAACAACACAGACCGATACATCTACAACTCAAAAAGTAGAGTTCCTCGATACCGGTACGAAATTGTCTTTCAGACCGTATATTGCGAATGATGGCTACATCCGTATGGACATTTACCCGAAAGACAGTTCCGGTGAGCTTGATGACCAGGGCATCCCGACCGAAACAACCGCCGAGCTTACTACTAACATTATGGTTAAGGACGGCCAGACAATTGTAATCGGAGGTTTGTTTAGAGATGCAGTAACAACAACACGAAGTCAGATACCCTTGCTTGGAGACCTGCCCCTTATTGGAGCTGCCTTCAGAGGCACGAGCGATACCAATAAACGCCAGGAAATCATCGTTATGCTTACGCCTCATATAATAAATAATTCTGAGGACACTCAAAGTGAAGCCAGAATCGCTGATGTAAGTCGAAAAAGGCATGGCGCAAGATCAACACTGCAGGGAATAGGCAGGGCAAGAATTGCCGAAGACCACTATGTGAAGGCGGCAAAAAACTACACAAATGGAAAAATATCGGCCGCAATACACGAAGTGGACTCCGCTTTATACCTGCGTCCAACCTATCTTGAGGCATTGCGCCTCAAGGACAGAATTATCCAGCGAGTTGCACCCGATGATGTTGAGAAGATGGAGCGGATTATGCTGGACGTGATTGAGGAGGAAGAGACGCGTAATTGGTTTAGACGTTGAGAATGTCGCTACGGAACTAATGCCAGCAAGACTCATCCCAGGCCTACTTTTGCAGGCCTGGGTGCTTTAAGGATAAGGAATACAAATAGAAGGACGTAGATTATGAAGCGAATAATAATTTTATTTTTCGCAGTATTCGTGGTAGCAGTTTGTATCGGCTGCGATTCTCACGCACAAAGTAAGAAAGCTGCTCGGGAAAGGTGGGAAAAAACTACTGCGAGGGTTAAGTTTAACCTGGCAATGCAGGACTACAATGCGCAGAATTTCCAGCAGGCGACAAAAGAAATAGAACAATGTATAAACGCCGACCCGGACATGCCGGCCGCACATTTGCTTTTCGGAAAGTTATTAATTGCACAGGGTCAGCCGGACGGAGCCGAATACGAGTTACGCCTTACATTGCAGCTAAATGAAGAACTGCATGAACCGTGGTACTGGCTGGGCGTTCTGGAACAGCAGAAAAAAGATTATGAACAGGCACACTTTTATTATTCCAAAGCAATGACTATGAGTCCTCTCATAGTTGATTACATCCTTGCGGTCGTCGAAGTAAATATTGCCCTCGACCAATGCGACAAGGCAGCAATATTACTTGAGGAAAAAATGGCTGCTTTGCCTGATAACATCTCGCTTATCATAACCGTGGCTGACTTAATGTTGCGTCAGGGAAAAAACGAGAAAGCGACGGAGCTTTATACACGAGCAGCTCACTTACAGCCGCAGGATAACGAAATCGCCGAATCTCTGGCCTATTGTTACATTCTCGGCCAGAACTGGAAAGAGGCGGCTGCAATATTTAACAAACTAACAGCTAACTGCGATGATGTAGAACAGCGAAAAACGTATCTACGTATGCTTGGTCTTTGCAATATAAATGCAGCTCAATACGACCAGGCACAAAACTGTTATAACAAATTAAGCCTTGAAGATAGAGATAATGCAGATACGTGGTTTCAAATCGGTCAGGCTGCGCTGGGGGCAGGGGCAACACAAAGGGCTTTTGTATGCAGCCAGCGGGCTTTGAGACTGAAGCCTAACTGGCCAGATGCTATGACCCTCAAAGGCTGTGCCCAATATATGCTCAAAAACTATCTCGCAGCTTTGGAATCCTTTCAAAGTATAACCGAGGACCAGGAAAATGCAGCATTCGTCTGGTTGATGAAGGGTAGATGTCATCAAAAGCTGGGTAATATAAAAAAGGCTGAAGAGGCTTACAAAAAGTCACTTCAGCTAAAACCAAATAGTGAGCTGGAATTGTTGCTGGTAAATGTAACCAGCTCAGAGGGCCATCGTTTTGATTTCTAAGTTCTCTATAGGATATTAAATTATCGGAGTTGTATGTGAGTTATACAAGAAACTTAGGTTGGATTGGCCTTGTTGTTGCAGCGTGCGGTTTGCTTACAACGATGTTTGCCGGACAAACGGGTATCTTCGTAAGCAATCCGGTTACATTGGGTGGGCTTGCCGTTTTAATTGCCTTACTGACGCTTGCATGGTATTGGCTCAGCCTGTGTGCTCAGGCCGAAGAAATAACTCACTATCTTGAGAAGGGCGAACCTGACCGTATTAAGGCAGCTCGTGGCACCTTGCCTCGATTACTTGCTGCACCGATTGCTGAATTCTTTCATACTTACCATAAACGTATCGAGACACTTAAAAATCTACTAAGTGATTTGCAAATACAAATGCAGCTTTCAGACAGGCAGAGAAAAGACGTTCAGGCCATCATTTTCAGTATTCACGATGCGGTTATTGTTATCGATGGCTTTGGTAAATTGCTGACAGCAAATCCACCTGCTGCCGAATTATTCGGCTTCGATATCAAAAATTCAAGCCGAAAATCCATTATGGAATTAATAAGTAATCCTGAATTCCTGCAATTGCTTGACCAAAGCCGTGAAAGCAAGGCACAGCACATCAAACGCCAAATTGACATTGCCTCTGTAGAGGGAACTTCGACTTTTGACTGTATCACATCGTGTATATTCGACGATGCGCAAAACCTTTGTGGTGTAGTTGCAGTTTTGCACGATATTACGCGGGAGAAACAAGCGGCACGATTGAAAAACGAATTCGTAAATCACGTCTCTCACGAATTAAAAACGCCGCTTGCCTCAATTACTGCCTATGCAGAGATGTTGGTTGATGGCGAGGCAGAGGATGAAAAGACAAGAAAGGAATTCCTTGCGGTAATTCAAGAACAGGCTCAACGTCTTAACCGGCTGATTGAAAACCTTCTTAATATCTCGCGCATTGAGTCTGGATTGATAAAGGTTAATAAAGAGTCAGTAAGCTTGACCATCCTGATTCATCAGGCGGTCCTTATGTTAAAAAGCTATGCCGCTGAAAAGAATATCGAATTGGTCGAAAAAACATCTATAGTTTGCGACCAGATCTATGCCGACCGTGATATGATTACTCAGGTACTTTTCAATTTGATTAGCAACGCCATAAAATACACACCCGTCGGCGGCTCAGTTAAACTCGGAACCGAAGTGAAAGAAGCCGAGGGTACAGTAACCGTAACCGTAACTGATACGGGAGTCGGAATTCCACAGAATGAAATCTCGCGCGTCTTTGACAAATTTTATCGTGTCGGCGAAGAGAAAAAAACTGCTGAAGGGACCGGACTGGGATTAAACCTTGTTAAACAAATAGTTGAGAAAGTCCACAATGGCCGCGTTTTTGTCACAAGCAAACCGGACGCCGGCAGTACATTTGGTTTTGAACTGCCTTTAATGAGTGCACAGACCGTGGCTGTATGAGAGGCTGATTGCATGTATATAGACTCTGGAGACAATATTATGTCTGGCAAAAAAGCTTTGGTAGTAGACGACGAAATCCACATCGTACATGTGGTGGCAATAAAACTTCGTAACAATGGTTTTGAAGTTATCACCGCCGGTAACGGCGAGGATGCTTTTGAGCTGGCCTGTAACAATGAACTTGATGTTGTTATTACGGACTTTCAAATGCCAATTATGACGGGTCTTGAGCTGGTCGAAAAACTCAGACAGTACGAGGCCACCTCACACTTACCGGTGATTATGCTCACGGCAAGGGGCTTCGCCATAGATGACGAGCAAAAAGACAGACTCGGGATATCCGCCTTTATCAGCAAACCCTTTAGTCCAAGAGAATTACTCAGAAGTGTGGAGGATGTTATACATCTATCAGCAGTAACATAATGCTGCTGTCCGATTGACTGATAAAAGCAAGTCGGGAGGTCGCTTATTAGACTATGTCAGCTACAGTTACTAAAATCCTTAGTTCACGGCAGTTGGAGCAGCTGGAAGAGTTTAGCAAAAGGACCAGGAAATTTGGCGCCAATCTGAGAGTATATGACGTCAACGGGAAGCTGGCCTTTCGGGCGGATACAAACAAGGCTGCAAACAATTACCGTCTTCTGGCCGATTTCGCCAGATTTGTAATACAGCAGGAAGCTGAGATGGAACCCAGCTTTACAACCCTGGACCCATCGAAAAAGTCGTTTACAAACCCACGAAAAAAAGTTTATCGACTCACCGAATGGGATCCGGCTGCCGCCGTGAATAGAACCTATGAGGCCCTTGCTGCGACTTTGAAATCGGGGCATGAACTCCAGGCCGTCGCCGTGATTGACATACCCTCTGGTAATAGTAACAACTGGAAACGTTTTTGTTCGCATCACGGCATAGATTACAAGTTAATATCAAACAAAGTAAAAGAGCAGGACAAACAGATAGATTACCTCCAGCTAATGCTTGCAACGCTAATAGAAAGTCTTGAAGCCGCCACTCAAGCCGAGGAGCATATTGAAAGGCTGGGCTCCGAGCTCGCGCAGACCTATGAAGAGCTCGTGCTGCTTTACAAAATGAGCACGAATATGAAGCTGACCGAGACGGATTGCAACTTTTTACAAATAGCTTGTGACAGCTTAAAGGACTTGGTCAGTCTTGAAGGTATTGTGATATTGCTCGAAAAAGGTGCCGATCATGAAAAAAGGCTGATTGTCGCCGCGGGAACTGGTTTGATTGAAATAGATGAGCGAATGGCCGCGATACTCCACAGCAGATTGACGGAGGAGCTCAATATGGGTAGGGATGCACTATTGGATAGTGCGGTTGACGGCCCCTTAAGATATCACTGGCCCTCACAGATAAAAAGCATTATTGCTGTGCCTTTGTACGGGAACGAAAGCACGACATTGGTCGAAGGAGCACATGATAGTCTGGACAAAATGACGGGGATAATGGTCGCTATAAACAGAATTGGAAAGCCTGATTTTGATACCATTGACGTGAAGCTTTTTATTTCAGTGGCAAACCAGTGTGCCATATTTATTGAAAACGGCAGACTCTTCAAAGACCTAAAGCAACTCTTTATCGGGTCCTTAAGAGCCCTAACCAATAGTATCGATGCAAAGGATAAATACACTCGTGGCCATTCTGAACGAGTCGCATTCATCTCACGTTGGATTACAGAGAGGTATGCGGAAAATAATCCGATTGAGGACGAATATATCCAGAGAGTATATCTGGCTGGATTGCTTCACGATATCGGAAAAATTGGGATAGACGAAAGGGTCCTAAGGAAAGAAGGAAAACTTACTGAGGAAGAAATGAACCAAATAAAAGCACATCCTTCAATAGGTGCAAACATCCTTGCAGATATAAAGCAGATGCGCGATATCATACCCGGCATCTTGTACCATCACGAGCGCATTGACGGCAAAGGTTACCCACATGGACTACTTGGAAATCAGATTCCCTTAATTGGAAAAATCGTAATGATTGCCGACTCATTTGACGCTATGACTTCAAAACGCACTTACAGGGAAGCAATGTCTATCGAACAGGCTATCGACGAGATAGAAAAAGGACTGGGTACACAGTTTGACGAAGAACTCGGTCGTGCCTTCATTACAAGCGATGTCAAGCAGATGTGGAAAATGATACAAGGCGAACGCATTGAAGATTCTTATCATCCAGACTTTTCAGAATACGGCACTATTGCCATTGGAGCGTTGATTCAATGAAAATACAAACGCAGTCATATAATGACGTTACGGTTATCGAATTACATGGTGAGTTAGATGGTGACTCTATCGATATGTATCGTCAGGCATTTAGTAACGCAGTTGCTGAACATAATCTCGGCGTCATACTTGATATAAGCCAGGTCAGCTTTATTGACAGTGAAGGACTGGAGCAACTGTTGTGGTCAAGAGACAATTGCAGGGAAAACAACTGTCAATTGAAACTTGCCGCTCTTGATGAAACATGCGCTAAAATTCTCGAAATTACCCGTCTTGAAAAGGAATTTGAGTGCTACACGGAACTCGCCGAGGCCGTTAAAAGTTTTGCATAAATAATAAACGCCGCTATGGCGGAGAATGAGATATGAAATATACGGACAGACTTGACCAAAAAAACAGGTTACAGCTCGGAGAAGTTTTACAGAGCAGAGGTCTTGTAACCCCTGAGCAAATTCAGACAGCCTTAACCGAGCAGAAGGAAAAAGGCCACCGCAAGCTGCTTGGTGAGTTGCTGGTGGAGATGGGCTATTGTAATGAAAACCAGATAGCCTCAGCGCTGGCCGAAGCATACGAAGTTCCCTATGCGCAGGTAAGCCCGAAGCTCTGCGACCCAAAGATAATTGAAGTCCTGCCTCGGGACTTTCTGAATGAACATATTATACTGCCTCTCTTTAAGGTATATGATGTTCTGACTATTGCCGTAACCGAGCCTGCTAATTTGTTCCTGATTGACGAAATAGAAGCCATAACCGCCTGCACAGTACAGGTGGTATGCGCCACCGCAAAGGATATCAAGGCCACTTTGCAGACGTATCTGCCCGCGGCAAATGTCTTTGTTATCGATGATATTATCGACGAAGAAGCTCTTGAAGAGTTTTCCCTCATACAAAACATTCCTGAAGATATCGGCAATCTTGAAGAAATAGCCGGACAATCACCCGTGGTAAAACTGGTGAATTATCTGCTGTACAATGCTGTCCGGGAAAACGCCAGTGACATTCATATCGAACCTGATGAAAAGAAATTGCGCGTCCGTTACCGAGTTGACGGCCGGCTATACGAAAAAATGCGGCCACCCCATCAAATGCACGCTGCACTCGTTTCTCGATTGAAAATTATGGCTGATCTTGATATCGCACAACGCCGAGTCCCCCAGGATGGAGGCATCCACGTATTAATGGAGGCAAGGCCGATCGACCTGAGGGTTTCCGTAATGCCTGGAAACTTCGGCGAAAAAGTAGTCATCAGAATCATCGACCCGAAAAGAGTTCTTTTTAATCTCGAGTCACTCGGATTCAGCTATGAAAACCTGCAGTTGTTTAAGGAAAAAATAAACACACCTGATGGAATTGTCCTCGTGACCGGCCCAACCGGTTCCGGCAAGAACACCACTCTATATGCAGCTCTGACCGAATTGAATAGTGAAGAGGTCAATATATGCACCGTTGAGGACCCGGTCGAATGCAATATCGAGGGCATAAATCAATTTCAGGTGAACAAAAGCGCGGGCTTCGAATTTTCAACCGCCCTGCGCAGCCTCTTGAGACAAGACCCTGATATAATTATGGTTGGAGAGATTCGAGACGAAGCCACCGCCAGTATAGCCGTCCAGGCTGCTCTAACCGGCCACATGGTTCTTTCTACACTGCACACAAACGATGCACCGGGGGCGGTTATCAGACTCTACAATCTAAATGTCGCACCATACCTTGTTGGTGCTTCTCTTGCGGCAGTCCTTGCTCAACGACTTGTACGAAAAATCTGTACTAACTGCAAAGAAGAATATGCACCACCTCCGAATGTACGGGCAATAATTGAAAGGTGGGGAGGCGGCATCGAGACGTTTTATCGCGGCCTCGGATGTCGAAAGTGTCGAAATACCGGCTACCTGGGCCGAATTGCTATTCATGAGTTCTTTGCGCCTAACCACGAAATACTTGAAATAATTGGCAATGGTGTTCAGTTAAAAAAGTTGCGCGAACATGCCCTGAAAAGCGGAATGATTTCTCTGTCGCGCGATGGTATTGAAAAGGTAAAAGCCGGCATAACCACTGTTGGAGAAATCTTGCGAGTAGTAGAACAAAATGAAGACATCTATAATTAAAAAACAGATAGATAACTTCTTATATAAAGCTGCTTATTGAAATGAGCACTTTTGTTACAACTGAAACTAATTATCCCGTGGCAAGTGGCCAAAATGAGTCTGCAAAAGGTGGTGCTCTTACTGCTCAAAAGGACAAAACAACAAATCCTGCGGGGGTTAATTTAAACCTTAAGCGAGCTCGTATCAACGAACTGATACTTTTTACAACTCAGCTCTCCGTAATGCTTGCCAGCGGTGTTGTACTTAGCGATGCTCTCGATGCTATTAGTAAACAAACCAGGCCTGGTCCATTCAAAATGATAATAAGCGACGTTGCCAGGAGAATCAAAGATGGCGACAGCTTTTCTGTCGCATTGATGGCCTATCCAAAGGCCTTTAATCCAATGTTTATCAGTATGGTAAAGGCTTCAGAAGCATCCGGCAGAACCGCAGAGATGCTTGAAGTACTTAATGAGTATCTAACCTTCGAGGCCGAAACGCGGAAACAGATTAAAGCTGCAATGCTGTATCCTTTTATAATGATACTTATGGCAATTGGAGCCACTGGAACTTTAATGTTTTTCGTCTTGCCGAGATTTATGAGAATTTATGAAGCGAGGGGTGCCTCTTTGCCCAAACTTACACAAATACTCGTTAACTTTAGTAGTCTGCTCGGCAACCTCGAATTTATGACGGTGTTTATTACTTTAGTAATATTAGCTGCCGCCGCGTTGTACTTTTTTTCAGGTTCAAAGTTCGGCCGAAAGGTAACAGATGGCATCAAGCTTCGGGCACCAATCTTTGGAACTATGTTTGTTGACACACTCATAACCCGAAGTATGCGTATTATGGCCACGATGATTAATACCGGCGTCAACCTCCTTGATGCTATTGAAGTCACTCGAAATCTTTGTCAAAACTGCCATTTTCAGCAGTTATGGGCTGTTACTGACGAAAAAATTCGCGCCGGTTACCAGCTATCAGATTCAATTATTCTCTCACCACATAGCCGGCTGATTGCTCCTGGAATCATACAGATGCTGCGAGCCGGGGAAAAAAGCGGAAAACTCGGATACGTTTGTGACAAAATAGCAATACTATATGCAAAAAAACTCCAATCATCCATCAAAAGTGCTACTTCTCTAATAGAACCGGTAATGATAATTATTATGGGTGCCATTATCGGAACGATTGCCATTGCCTTACTATTGCCTGTCTTCCGAATCTCCAGTGTTATCGCTCACTAAGTTTCAATTTCTTGCTATTTGGCACGCCTAAGAGCTGGAAAAGTAAAAAAGCCGGTTCCCATAATAAAAAAGTCATTGCAAATCCGGCGCTCGCCGATATAATAAATTGTTGAAGGGAAGATTTGTAACCTCAGCTTGGACTTAAAGTTACCTTGAGGAGTTTCGGAAGGGAACACGGGAAAATGTTGACGAAAGAAAAAAAAGTGACAATTGTTGAGAATTTTCAGTTGCACGAAGGCGATACTGGTTCGCCGTCAGTACAGATAGCCCTGCTCACCCAAAGAATAAATGAGCTTACCGAGCACCTCAAAAAGCACCCAAAAGACCACGCCTCAAGAAGGGGGCTTTTGAAAATGGTTGGTAACCGCTCTGCTATGCTTAAGTATGTCAACAAGCACGATACCAATCGCTATCGAGAGATTACAAACCGGCTTGGTTTGCGCAAGTGAATTTTGTGTTGAGTAAGAGGTATTAGCTTGTGCGAAGGCCCTATAACTGTCTGAGAAAATCAGAAAAACTGCAACAGCAAGACTGGACTATATATCCATCTAATTAATCAGGGAAGGTAAACTATGTCCGAATTTTACAGAGTCGAGCGGAAAATCGGCGAGAAAGTTTTAAGTATCGAAACCGGCAAGCTTGCTCGACAGGCAGACGGTGCCACAGTTGTTCAATACGGAGATACTATCGTTCTCGTAGCCGCCGTATCGGCACCACCCAGATCAGAAGATATCGATTTTTTCCCGCTAAGTGTTGATTATCGTGAAAAAACAAGCGCCGCTGGCAAATTTCCAGGTGGCTTTATTAAGCGGGAAGGGAGGCCAAGTACAAAAGAAACCCTGACTGCGAGGAAGATTGACAGGCCAATTCGTCCTTTATTTCCGGAAGGTTACTGCCAGGAGGTACAGATTATTGCCAATGTCTTAAGTGCCGACCAGCAAAACGACCCCGATATTCTGGCTATGATAGGTGCGAGTGCCTCTCTGGCCATCAGCAAAATACCCTTTCTGGGCCCCATCGGTGCCTGTAGGCTGGGCAGGATTGACGGCAAGTTCGTGATTAACCCCACACATGAGCAGCTTACCGAAAGCGACCTGAGCTTGACAATTTGTGGACGAAAAGAAGCTATCAATATGATTGAGGTCGGTTCCAGGCAACTGCCCGAGCATATCATTGCTGATGCTGTTGCCGTAGGTCATAAGACTGTAATTGAAGTTTGCCAGATGATTGAGGAACTGGCCGAGAAAATAGCTGTCCCCAAAGAGTGCCCTCTTATTGAAATTCCTAATGAACTTTATTCGGAAATTAATTCACAGATAGCCGACAAGCTGTATGAATTTAAACAAATTAACGAAAAGCAGGGGCGAAACAATGCCGTAAAAAAGCTCTTTGATGAGTTGGCAGAACAATACTGCCCCGTTGATAAACCTGTGGATGAATCCCAATGTACATTTCCCATCCTAAAACGAATCCTTCAGAAAATAGAAAAAGAAACAGTCCGAAAACTTATCTTACAGGGTAAAAGACCTGACAAAAGAAGTAACAAAGACGTTCGGCCGATTAGCTGCAGTGTCGGCATTCTTCCAAGAACACACGGCTCGGCTTTGTTTACCAGGGGGCAAACCCAGGCATTGGTAACGGCGACCCTTGGAACAATCAGAGATGCCCAGTTAATAGAAGGCTTAATCGAGGGATACGACCAGAAGTTTATGCTTCATTACAATTTTCCTCCTTTCTCCGTAGGCGAGGTAAGACCCGTTAGAGGACCAGGTCGAAGAGAAATCGGCCATGGCGCTCTTGCGGAAAGGGCGCTGGAACAGGTCAGGCCCAAAACAGAGGAGTTTCCATATACCGTACGACTTGTTGCTGACATACTTGAATCCAACGGCTCAAGTTCTATGGCTACTGTCTGCAGTGGCTCCCTGGCATTAATGGACGCAGGGATTCCTATTAATAAGCCTGTCGCTGGAATATCGATCGGCATGGTACGAGACGGCGATAAATGTGAGCTGCTAATGGACATTACCGGAGAAGAAGACCATTTCGGAGAGATGGATTTCAAAATAGCCGGCACAACCGACGGTATCACCGCTATACAGCTTGACGTTAAAGCTGAAGGTCTGCCCCACGACATTATGGTAAAAGCACTTGAACTTGCAAAACAGGGCCGACTTCATATTCTTGAGGTTATGGCAAAAACACTCGATCAGGTTCGACCAAATATCAGTGAGTATGCTCCAAAGATGACCACAATTGAAATTGACCCCGAATTAATAGGTAAGGTCATCGGCCCAGGTGGGAAAATGGTAAAAAGCATCCAGGAACAGACCGGAGCAACCGTCGAAATCGAAGAGGACGGCACTATCTACATAAGCTGCTTAGGTGGCGATGGACATTTAAAGGCAAAGGAGATAATCGAAAACCTGACCCAACCGCCGAAAGTCGGAAAAATTTACCCGAACTCAAAAGTAGTCTCCGTCAAAGATTTCGGCGTCTTTGTCGAAATCACGCCCGGCGTCGAAGGGCTCTGTCATATAAGTGAGCTTAGTCAGGGCTATGTCAAAAATATAGAAGAAATATGTAAAATGGGAGACATTATACCCGTCAAATTGTTGTCCATTGACGACCAGGGAAGGCTTCGACTTTCGCGCAAGGCAGCTCTTGCCGAAACGGAATCGGTGGAGCAAACAGCTGGGCTTGATAGAGAACAGGCACATACGGAGAAATAATTAACAGAACTAGTATTGTGATAGTTTAAATGCTCATAGTCGGCAAAGGGAACTTTGTTGTAAAGAGTATTATTAGTAGGTATGTGTGAGGGGTTCTTATGGCAAAAGGTAGTGTAAAGTGGTTTGACTCGAAAAAAGGATACGGTTTCATAGTGAATGAGGAAGGACAAGACTGCTTCATTCACTACACCAACATCCAGGGTGAAGGTTTTCGCGGTCTTAAGGATGGTCAACAAGTTGAATACGAACAGTTCCAGTCGGAAAAAGGATTAGCCTGCAGAGACGTTCGTGTAATTAACGAAACTGAAAAATCGAGTGAAGCCCAGACCGAGTAATTCGGCCTGTACCGACCCAGCTTACTTAAGTTTGAGTTAGTCAAACAGGGGCCTGCTTAATTGGACCGCCGGACTACGAATCCACATCGCGGTGCCGCTCAGATCTTTCGTTTTCATTGACAGGTGAGGAGAAAACCTTTGCAGCAGTTTGTGGTTGGTTTTGTGTTTGCCGCCTTGGTAGTTTTGCCGATATGCTTGCTGTTAATCCGGAGAAGCACCAGGAAGATTCAATCTAAACAAAGGCGATGCGTTAGACAGATCGAGCAGCTAAGCAAGCTTACAGCGGGACTGGCACATGAAATAAAAAACCCCATTTCTATAATTAAAATTAATCTTAAACTTATCACCGAGGACTGGGATAAAAATGATGAAAAACTTGCCAGGTCGATGAGAAAAATCGTTGTAGTCCAGAAAGAAACCGACAGGCTACAACAAATCCTGGACGACTTTCTGCGATATACCGGAAGGGCCGAAATTCATCCTGCTGCCGCTGACCTCAACCAGCTTGTCGGCGAAGTTGTTGATTTCTATTCGCCGCAGGCGCACAGCTATTCAATAACCGTCAGGACGGCATTTACGGAAGGGCGGATTGTGTGTAAAGTTGACATTGATATGCTTAAGCAGGTAATATTGAATCTCTTTATTAATGCTCAACAGGCTATGACAACCGGTGGAGATTTGATGGTCAAAACAGTCAGGAAAAACAATGAAGCATTAATCGAGATTGGAGATACGGGAAGCGGTATCGAACCCGACAAATTGAGCAAAATCTTCGATGCATATTATTCTTCGCGTCCGGCCGGTACCGGACTGGGCCTGCCCATCGCCCAAAAAATTGTCGAAGCACATAACGGCAGTATCTCTGTGATAAGTGAACCTGGAAAAGGTACGTTATTTACTATAACATTGCCTTTGTATAATGAGTAAGGCCGGTATATCGTGAGTAAAGATATTGTAGTGCTGGTGGTTGATGACGAGCCGGAACATGCCGATGGTATTGCCGAGGCCCTTGAAAAATCCTCTGCAAAGGCCATCGCCGTCTACAATGCCGATGATGCGTTGGAGATAGTGCGAAAACAGCGATTTGACGTTGTCGTAACCGACTTGAAATTAGATACAGATGTAAGTGGTCTGGGGATTCTCGATGAGGTGAAGAAGCACTACCCGGCCACCGAAGTTATTCTGATAACCGCCTACGCTACTATCGAGACTTGCAAGGAGGCTATAAGGCGCGGCGCCTACGATTACCTTGTTAAGCCTATAGATATCGACCAGCTTCGTGCAATGGTAACCAGAGCGGCACGCCGAGCCGTCGCGGCTTATGGCAATGTTGCGTCTGAGGCCCAAACAGATTTTATCTTTGATGCCGTCCGCGGCTCCAGCCCAGCAATGCAGGGCATTTTCGACGTTCTTCGCCGTGTCAGCCCCACTAATATTACCGTTCTTATCGAAGGTGAATCCGGCACGGGCAAGGAACTCTTAGCAAGAGCCATCCATAACAATTCACCCCGCCGTTCCAGGACTTTTGTTCCGGTAAATTGCGCGGGATTTAGCGAATCACTACTCGAAAGTGAGCTCTTTGGTCACATAAAGGGTGCTTTCACAGGTGCCGCGGCCGATAGAAAAGGCCTGTTCGAAGTTGCAGACGGCGGCACACTTTTCCTCGATGAAATCGGTGATATGCCGATGTCGATGCAGGCCAAATTACTGCGTGTTCTCGAAGACGGCCTTGTTGTGCCCGTCGGCGCCAGTAAGCCCATTGTCGTCGATGTACGCCTTATCAGTGCTACTAATCACGATTTGATTCAACTTATAGAAGAAAAAAAGTTCAGGCAGGACCTGTATTTCAGAATCAAAGGCGTAAGTGTCTCTGTGCCGCCTCTTCGCGAAAGGGCGGTTGACATACCCGAGCTTGCTGATTATTTCCTGAAGGAAGCTGCTGCCGAGATAAACAAGCCCATCACTTCCATCAGTCCGGCTGCTATGAATATCCTGACCAGCTACACCTGGCCGGGCAATATACGCCAGCTTAGAAACTGCATCCGCACGATGGCCGTGATGTGCGATAGAGGCCGGCTTGATGTTCAGGATATCCCGCCGGAGGTACATCCAATCCGCCAGTTGGCCGGCGCCACAACCGACTTGGGCGGCCTGACTCTCGATGAGCTTGAGAAGCAGGCCATTGCAGACACACTCGCCAAGGTGGAGGGCAACCGGGAAAAGGCTGCCAAAATCCTCGGTATCGGCGAAAGAACGCTGTATAGGAAAATAAAAGAATACAATCTTTAGCGTGACCCGTGCCCCGTGACTTGCCAGTTGAGTCCGCCGAAGGCGGATTTGGTTGGTTTTTCGGCTATAAGTGACTATTCCAACCAACTTGGCAAAATTTTTTATGTGCATATGTTCTTGTAATTTCTGTAGTTAGAGCAGATTTACAAAAAAAATGAATAATGTTCACAAAAACACTTGACTTGTTCACAGAATAGTGCTATTTATTCAATAATAATTCTTTTGTTCAATATTTCACCGTCCGTGTTCAAGTAAAGGTCAGGTATGGATTATCTACTGGAAATACTAAGAATCCTTGACGGAGCTCTAAGCTTAAACAACAAAAAGGTTATTTCTTATGCGAAACTTCTCGCTGACAAACTTGATGCAAAAGGTGAAAACAAAGCGGCAGGTCGTATTCGAAAAGCTATCGACAGCACAAAAACAAACCAACTCACAGCAAGTAGTATTAATGAACTCAGCAGAATTCCAGTTGATACTGATTCACGAATGTTCCTTGCTGACGAAGAATTCTACTCGTTGGATAAAGTCAACGTTTTTCTTGAATCCCATATTATCAGGTTAGTTGAGCAGTTTCTTTCTCACCTAAAAGCTGCTGACAAACTTCTTGCTGAAGGAGTCGGCATCACGCCATCCATGCTTCTTTACGGTCCTCCTGGATGCGGAAAAACTGTACTTGGGCATTACATAGCAGCTAGATTGAAACTTCCATTACTAACAGCAAGAACCGATGGGCTGATTTCATCTTATCTTGGCAACACAGCTAAAAACCTTCGCGTTCTCTTTGAACATGCAACGCATCGCCCTTGTATTTTGTTCTTGGATGAGTTTGACGCAGTAGCCAAACTCCGTGATGACCAACACGAGTTAGGTGAGCTTAAACGTGTAGTTGTTAGCCTTCTTCAAAATATAGATGCTTTGGGAAATAACACTATTCTTCTTGCAGCAACTAACCATGAACACTTGTTAGACCCAGCCATTTGGCGCCGTTTTGCATATAAAGCTCATATCAAAAAGCCAACTGCAACTGTGCGTCGCAGTCTATTCGAGTATTTTCTCGGCGAATTCACTTCTCCTGATACCTGTAACCTCCTTGCTCCTGTCTCAGAGGGCCTTACAGGGGCTGATATCCGCCAAATTTGTGAAGATTCAAAACGCGAAGCTATTCTTTTAAATAAACATTCTGTTATTTTCAATAATATCATTCCGAACCTTCTACATTTGCACTTAGACAAGAAGGAAAATAGCAAATCTACAATCGAAGATCAGATTCACAAGACTCGCCAAATTGATCCCAAAGTTTTCACCTATCGACGATTAGCAAAACTCTTCAATGTCTCTGTTGGCAAAGTACATTATATTCTGAACAGTAAGGGAGAATAAAATGAACGAGAATCTTCGCTTGCCAATTAAAATTGTCGAATATTCTAAAAAAGATTTCAGCAGACCTGAACCAGGAGGGGCAGCAAGAAAAATATTCGACAACTCCGTGACGCCCGAAATTCGTGAAAGAAACGTTCAACAACTCCATTCCGTTGAACACTATTTTGACAACTGGTTCAAAAAAGAACCTCATTTGCCTGCTGTTGCAAAAGTGATATTAAAAAAAGACGCATTAGCCAAATCACACCGTCCGTCAGGCCTTTTTGCGCCTAAGACCTGTCCCATTATTGGCTGCATAGACTTTGGAGAGCTTCTTGTGAGTGTTACGCAAAATGATTTGTGTAATCTCAGACAGAAGATACTCACCGATCTAAGCCACACTGCAATGGCAAATATCTCTACAATCAAAAGGATTGAACCATTCACAGCAAAAGACGCCATCGGTTATATTGACCCCGATAATCTCCAAAAAGTTCGTGAGTTGAGACTACGTCTCTTTACACACAATTCTCCATCCGTGGATAGAGTTCTTTTTCAAAAGTTTAAAAAAATCGTTGTAAATTTGAATTTGCCCGCTCCTCAGGAGATCTCTTATGCAAAAAATATGAAAATATTCAAACTTACGAATGTACTACCTAATCATATTGATAAGTTGGCACGTTTCGCAGGAACACAGAGTCTGGATACTTTTCCACATTTCGATTTACTAAAAACTGCTTCTATTCCTGTCGCAGTTGCTGATCCAAAACATTTCAAAAAACCGGATGCTAAATTTAATTATCCTGTGATAGGCATTGTGGATACCGGTATCAACCCAAATGATTCCATTCTCTCCCCATGGGTTGTTAAACGCCATGTTTATGTTCCGCACAGTGATGCAGATTACAATCATGGTAGTTTTGTTGCTGGACTTGCAATCTATGGGAGGCAACTTAATGATGACAGGTTCCCCTATTGCCCAGCGAAACTTATCGACGTCATGGCTGTACCAAAAGGTGGTCGTATCCCTGAATATGAACTTCTGACTATCTTAGAGGAAGTACTCCCAAAGCATCCCGAAGTTGAATTCTGGAACCTTTCATTGAATATTGACTCTGTTGATGATGATACATTTTCTCCTTTTGCGATAGCATTAGATGCTCTCCAAGATAAATACAAAGTCACCTTTGTGATTTCAGCGGGCAATTACACCAATCCCCCACTCCGGGGGTGGTTTCCTGAAGACCTTGGAGAAGCAGATCGCATTTTTTCTCCTGCAGAGTCTGTGCGTGGCGTGACCATTGGTTCTCTGGCACATCTTGATCGGCCGGGAGCCCGAGTTAAAAGAGAACAACCCTCTCCATTCTCACGGCGTGGCCCTGGCACCGCTTTCTTGCCTAAACCAGAACTAACTCACTATGGCGGTAACTGTAAACCAGATTTGGATTATACTCAAATCGGTGTACGATCTTTGAATGGACAGAAAGGTATTGCAGAGTGGATAGGGACAAGCTTTTCAACCCCACTTGTTACAGCAATATTGGCAAATATAGAAGCAGCTATCAATTCACCGGTAAATCCCTGCTTGGTACGAGCTTTGGCTGTTCATTCGGCTGTTATCAACACACCGGACCTAACGCCCACGGAACTTCGATACAAAGGCTTTGGTATTCCTGGTGATTTGACTTCAATACTTACCTGCTCACCCTGGGAAGTAACTCTGGTCTTTGAGCCTGAACTTCAGCCAGGACTCACGTTTGAAAAATATCCGTTTCCAATTCCACCGTGTCTCTTCAACCAAAATGATAAGGTAACAGGTGAAATCGTTATGACCCTCGCATATAACCCTCCACTAGACCCAAGTGCAGGCTCAGAATATTGTAGGATAAATGTCAGTGCTTCTCTTGGCACATGTCAAATAGGAAAGGACAATAAACCACATAAACAAAATTTAAAAATCTGGCCTTCGCCCAAAGATGAAGACCTCTCAGAGTTATATGAACATTATCAAATTAGGCATGGCTTCAAGTGGTCACCTTTAAAAGTGTATAGACGCCTTATCACAAAAGGAGTTAAGGGGAAAGTATGGAATCTTCAGCTACGTCTTTTAGAACGCCATAATTACAAATTCAGTAAACCTGAACCACAGAAAGTTGCTCTAATTGTAACAATGCGAGACCCCAATAAAACAGCCCCCGTATACGATCAGACCGTCGCCAAAATGCGCCAAATTGGGTGGATAACCCAAGATCTGCAAGTAGAGGAACGAATACGTGTTAGCGTAGGATTCACTTCTTGATGGAACCACCAGGGCATAGTCCGGCATCCTTCCTGCGCAAACTAGAATATTCTGTGTTTTTTCTCCTGAAAAACGGAACCGCGCCGTCTGGCGAAACCAAAATTTCCTAATCCGTCAAATCAAAAACAGCCCCGCAGACCTCCGCTAACGACATACGCAATACGCATTACGAAACAAAACCTCAATCCTCGTCAACGCAAGGAATTCCTTACACTTTAGGGAGATTATATGGGATAGAGTTCGGATTTCAATAGGAGAAAGGGTGGCCTAAAAAAGGTGCTTTTTTGTGATAGACCCATTCGACCCTTCGACACGCTCAGGGCAAGCAGGCGACGGCTAAACAATAAGTAATTTCCCCCCACCACAGGGGTGGTAATTTAAAAAATTTCCCCCCACCGCAGGGGGTAATAATAAAAACAATTCCCCCCACCACAGGGGTGGGGGCTATATATAGGAGGTTAATCGTTGTGGTTTTTTACATATTTTATGCGTCTGGTGAGTTCGACTTCTGTAAAACAGAACCTCCTGTCAAAACCTCTTGTCCATATTCGCCCTGACCTGCCAATGTTGTAAAGCGCGAACATTGCCGCGTTCTTATACCTGCTTACAACTTCCCCTATAGGATGATATGACCACCTCGCTACCAAATGTACATGATTACTGCAAACCGCTAACGCCTCGACCTGTAAGCCCGTTTTCCGGGCTTCTGCTACGATTGTCTGGTGAACAACCGTTTTTTCTTTTGATGTTAATTTTACTGCCGGCGACTTTTGAAGTTTTTTACACAAACTATAAATGTGTTCGTCGCCTTCCAATGTCTTTCCATTTTTGACGTATCTTCGTTTGTCCCCCTGCAACCAACTGCCGTACGTTGTCCAGGTAACCATATAACCTACTGTTTTTGCCATAACTTCGATGTTACTTATGACTTAGACACTGTGCAATTCAAATTATCTTTTCGTAAATTTATATAGCCCCCACCCCAGTGGTGGGGGGGACAAGTATTGATTATTTCTCTGTGTTACCTGTGGCCGAGATTATTTGTTTAGCAGTTTTGGTTTCATTCTTTTCAGCCATTTGGGTAAGTCTTTGCGCTTTACCTTTTTCCACAGCCCCTTTTTTTGGCTGCGTGCGACGGCCTCTAAATGCTGATATTTGTTGTAGAAACTGTGCCGAAACCGCAAATCAGCATAGGCAAATCCTTCAGAAAGCAAAACCTCATTCAAAAACCTGCCGTCGGGTAGCTGCACATAAGCCAGCAATCTGCCGAATTTACCCCTCGTTCGATGTTCTTCAAGATAAACGGCAACCTGCTTTCCCAATGCTAATTTAGTTGCGAATTCGGCGGCCTCGGGCCCAAAATACATAACGCCAACTTCAGGATGTTTTGTCTCCGGCGTATCAATCCCCCAAAGCCTTATTCTCGTATGCTTCTTATCTGCATCAGGCACATCTATATCAATGGTATCGCCATCGACCACCTTTACAACCGTAAAAGACTTAGCGTGATATCTGTCGAAATCATAAGTGCCAACCTGCCCGGCCGATACAGGTCTGCTTCTTTGGTTGATGCAGGCCTGGTCAAGCAATACCACAATGCCTGCAGCCAGTATGCATAGAAAGATGATAATGCCGCGAGCGCGTCTGCTCATTGCATGTTGCCTATGTGGTTTATCGCGCAAAATATCGCTCTCGAAAATGAAAGGGAAACGCAAAAACTATAAAGCAAGGTAGATATATTTACTTCTTAGCTATGCTCGTTCTTACTCGTTGGGTTTCGACCTTTCCTCGACGGTCTTATCCAGCTCGAAGGCGTCACTCACCGCTCGCAGCGCCTTTTCGGCCTCTTCCTTCGCCACGATACAGCTTATTCGAATCTCGCTGGTGGTAATTGAATCGATATTTACCCGGGCTTTGGCGAGTGCACCGAACATTTTATCCGCGACACCGTAGTGCGTCCTCATCCCCACCCCTACAACCGATACCTCGGCAATGTCCTCACGGATAAAGACGTTTTCGCAATTCACCTCGTTTTTTATTTCCTTGATGGCTTTCTGTGCATCTGCCAGGTCCGACTTTCTGATTGTGAATGAAATATTCGCCTTTTCTGAACTCCGTTCCGTCTGGACAATATCATTTATCACAACCTTGGCGTTTGCCAGACGTGCGAATATCTTCGCGGCGTTACCGGGTTTGTTATCGACGTCCACAAGCCCGATTTGCGCCAGGTTCTCCTGTACCGTTGCTCCCGAAACTGAAATACCTTCCATTTGCGGCACCTCATGAGTAATTATAGTCCCTTTTTTATCCCCGTTACTGTTTCTTACGTGAATTTGAACATCGTATCTCTTACCGAACTGAATCGACCGGCCGTGCATCACTCCCGCACCCAGGCTGGCCAGCTCCAGCATCTCATCATAAGTGATTTCGTCTATCTTGGCGGCTTTTTCATAGATTCGAGGGTCCGTTGTAAAGATGCCGTCCACATCCGTATAGATTTCACACTCTTTGGCCTTAAGCGCCGATGCCAAAGCTACTGCGCTTGTATCTGAGCCGCCTCTTCCAAGCGTCGTTATGTTTTCATTTTCGTCTATGCCCTGGAAACCTGCTACCACAACGATTTTGCCACTCTCAAGCTCTCTTATAATCCGCTCGGTCCCGATACTTATTATTCGCGCCTTAGTATGCGCACTGTCCGTTATCATTCGTATCTGGGCGCCGGTGAAACTTATTGCCGGATGTCCCAGCGCATTGATTGCCATAGCCAGCAGCGAGACGCTTTGCTGTTCGCCCGTGCTAAGCAGCTGGTCCATTTCACGTTGCGGCGGGTTGGGGTTCACCTCCAGCGCATCTGAAATGAGTTCATCCGTCTGTTTGCCGCGGGCCGAGGCAACAACAACTACCTGGTAGCCATTCCTGGCCATAGAGACTACACGCGCAGCGGCATTACGAATCTTATCCGCATTTGCAACAGAGGTCCCGCCGAACTTCTGTACTATAATCGCCATATCTTCACCACCAAAAACTCAGCATTTCAGAAAATACTCCATCAACTCAAAGCCGTTTTCTATATATAGGCCTGTTTCAGACGCGTTTGCCTCACTAAAAGGCTTTTGGAGTGCGCCGGTGACGTTTTGTCCCCATATAGCAAACGGGACCGGCTCAGGTGAATGAGCCTGGTTACTTATGAAAGTCGGATGGTCCGGCATAACAAGTATTCGCCAAACCTCGTAATTTTGTAATGCCTCGAGGACCGGCCCAACAATATACTTGTCTATCTGCTCCACCGCCTTTTTCTTAAGCTCCGGACTTCCGCTGTGGCCCGCCTCATCGGGCGCTTCCACGTGAACCAAAACAAGCTCATACTTCTCCAGTGCTTCTATTGCCCGTTTGCCCTTACCCTCGTAATTTGTATCGACAAAGCCGGTCGCGCCCGGCACGGATATTATATCAAAACCCACTAATTTCGAAAGACCACGAACCAGATCAACGGCCGTTATCGCGGCTCCCGTTAGCCCGTATCTTTTTTTGAAGCTTTCCAATTGAACTCTCTTGCCCTGGCCCCACAGCCATATCGAACTGACAGGATTCTCTCCAAGGTCTCGTCTTACCCGGTTTATCTCGTGTTCTAACAGTACCTGCTGTGCCCGCGCCATAATATCTATAAGAAGCTCGGCATATTTCCCACGGGGAAGATTTTTCTCGATGGAGGAACCAATAATATCATGAGGAGGCTGAGTCTGCACATTAAACTCGACGCCCCGCATAACCAGAAGATTTCGATAACTAACGCCGGGATAAAAATGTATTTGCTCGTTGCCCAGGGCTTCATTAAGCTCTGTTACCAATTTTGCTGATTCCTCACTTGATATGTGCCCTGCGCTGTGGTCGGCCATTTTCCCATCTGCAATTGTTACCAGATTACACCGGAAGACCCAGTCATCCGTAGATAGTTCAATATTGAGCGCAACAGCCTCAATTGGCGCCCGACCTGTATAATAGCGTCTCGGGTCATAACCCATAACGCTCATCATCGCCACGTCGCTGCCGGCCGGCATTTCAGGCGGAATTGTTCGAACCAAACCAGCTCGCCCCTGAGAGCTTATCCGGTCCATATTTGGTATATTTGCGGCCTCCAGAATCGTTTTGCCGCCAAACTTTTCAATCGGTTCGTCTGCCGCACCGTCCGGTATTATTATCACATATCTGCCGCTCAATCCTTGTCCTCCGGTATCTCAACAATTCGCACGCAGACAGGCTCGGCACATACCGTTTCGAGACGCGAGAGCCCTAAAAGCGCCGCGCTTATCTTGCTATGCTCCGTCAGATAGGTTGTTATAACCACCGGCACCGTGTTTTCCGGGCCGTGGCCCTCGTGCTGAATAACTCCCGATATGCTAATCATATTCTCTGCAAGCACTTTGCCTATCTGTGCAAAAACACCTGTCTGGTCTTTAACCATCAGCCTTACATAAAACCTGCCCACGTAATCGTCGATTTTTTCTATTAACGAAGCAATTTCCTTTCTTTGCCTTAAGCGCAGGTGGTAAAAACTCCTGCCTGCATTGCCCAGTGCAACGTCGATAATATCGGCAACGACCGCACTTGCCGTTGGCATCATACCGGCGCCCCGGCCATAATACATCACCTGTCCTACAGCGCTGCCGAATATACTCACTGCATTAAATGAGCCATCTATTCGGGCAAGAGCATTATCTCTGACGATAAAAGAAGGATGGACCCGAAGTGAAACCCGCCCATCCTCACATTTCTGTCCAATTGCCAATAGCTTCAGAGTGTAACCCATCTCGCCTCCGTAGCGGACGTCGTCTCTCGATATCGATTCGATGCCTTGCACAAATACGTCTTCCAGCGTAATTTCGTATCCGAAGGCTATGGACGCCAAAATCACCAGCTTATGTGCGCTATCGATGCCGCTGATATCCAGCTTTGGGTCCGCTTCTGCATAACCAAGGCTTTGTGCCTGGGCCAGAGATTCGGAAAAATCATCATCTCCACTGGTCATATTTGAAAGGATGTAGTTACATGTTCCATTTAGAATACCGTACATCGCTTTAATATCATTAGCCGCCAGGCCGGTTCGTATCCCGGAGATAATTGGTATCCCTCCGGCACAGCTCGCTTCAAACGCTATACATCGCCCGTTCTCATGGGCGGTCCTGTACAGCTCATTACCATATTCAGCCAGCAGCGCCTTATTCGCCGTAACAATGTCCTTGCCTGCTGTGAGCATTTGCAGTTGTATTTGTTTCGCCACATCGGTTCCGCCGACAAGCTCCACTCCAATTTCGATACTCTTGTCATTCAACAGTGTATTCAAATCGTTTGTTAGAACACCCGCTGGCAGTTTTACCGGCCGGGTCCGGTCCAAATCTACATCAACCACTCGAGCCAATTCCAGGCGAAGCCCCGTCCTCGTTGTTATTGAGTTGCCTTGTTCCAAAAGAATCTTTGCCACCCCGCACCCAATGGTACCAAAGCCAACAATTCCAACTTTTACAGTTTTTTCAGCCATATCATTGTACCCTACAATTTACGGCCTGTAGTCTATGGATTCGCCGGTAAATAGTCAATAATCAATTATTCATAATAAATACAGTCTCTTGTTATGTGCAATCTCTAAGAAATTGCGGTGGTGGGCTTCGTAAATCAAAGGTATGAAGACATTGCAGGTGAAACATAATAAGATACAAAGACGGTTTTCTTGTGTATGGCTCAGCGCCTTTTTCTTAAAAACGCTGCGCCAAGGCCAAATAGTAAAAGTGAAGCAGGCTCGGGTACGACATTAATCGTCAAATTATCAAATCCACCCTCAGAGGAGATTAATCTGACCATAGTAATTTGACCGAGGGGCTGCCCACTTGTGTCGGTTGATTCCCATATTCCATCGTTCCAAAAGATTTCCGATGTATATCTTCCCAACGTGCCGGTAACCTCGAAAATTGTGCTGTTTGCATAATCGCAAAATTCGATGGAGACGAAATCCACATATTCACCTGGATCAAGAGCGAATGTTATTTCATCAACAGCAGGGGCTAACAATAAGAAATTACCGCTTGGCGGAGATGGAATCACGATATCTGTGATGTCCCAGTAGGGGCGGTTGAGCGGTGTTTTCGACTTGATACTATGCTGAAACAATCCATTGATAAAATCGTTCTGGTCTGGTTTGTCGTACTCGAAATCCTCGATATACTGTATGGCCGAGGCAGGGGATGACAAAATCAAGCAAATAATAAGCATAAAAAACAGGACTACCTTCAGCTTAGGCAAATTTACTCCTTTTGTAGAGAAAATGCTGTAATAATTCGAAGGCAAATTAGTCTGCTTTATCACTTTTTATTCCCAAGAAAGCTACACAATCACAGACAAATATCAGGCTAAATAAAAAGGTACACAGTAGAAGAGATTCCTTCCCCCATTTAAGAATAGAAACATTATAACATCTTTTTCCGGAATGTCAAGAAAAAAAGACTTTTTTGAAGATTTTATAGGTCTTTAATGGTTGGCCTATCCGCTTTTTTTATCGAGCTTACTATTTAACTTTCCTTTTTACGGCCTTGTAAAGCTCCTTTTGTACTTCAAAGCCAAGCGCCTTTGCCTTTTTTATGTGCTCCCAGGCCGATTTATAATTCTTCAGGTAATAGTAGCAAATACCCAGTCCGTTGTGTCCCTCCGCAAAGTCCGGCTTCATTTCCACAGCTTTCAGGTATGTTGAGACCGCCTTATCGTAATCCTCTTTTTTCACCCATGCCACACCCATATTGTAATATACCCATGCCAGCTTCTCCGGCTCATATTCGTCTTGTCTATTAAGCGAAATCGCCTTCTGATATTCTACAATCGCGGCATCATACATATCCTTTTCCATATATATATTTCCCAGGGCCTTTCTGGCCCCAAATCTGAGTATGCTTGCCACGGCCGATTCCATTTTTGTGGACGATACCTTTTCATACTCTTCGATTGCCTTGTCAACCCAATTCATCTCGTGATATGTAATCGCCAGACCATACCGCGCTTCAATCATATCATCATCTGCACGAAGCACCTTTTTATACTGAAACATCGCTGCTTCAAAGTTCTCCATATCTCTATAAACATTGCCCAATTCAATCCACACGGTCTTTTCTTCGGGCATGACTAACAAAGCTCTTTTCAATTCTATTATTGCATTATTGAACATTTCCAAACTTGTATAAGCTTTGGCAATGTTCTTATAGGCTTCAATAGAATTAGGCTCGTTTCGCAGCGAGGTCTTATATTCCGAAATTGCCTTATTTACCCATCCCTTTTGAATATACGCGTTACCGAGATTATTCCGCGTCTTTGCCGCGTTCGGATTAATATATAATGCCAATTGATATTCACTTATCGCCTTATCCACCAGCCCCTTTTCCAGATAAATATTACCAAGGTTCGTTCGCACCGTTTCCAGCGAGGGATTTATCTTTGCCGCCGTTTCCAACTGAGCCATGGCCACATCTGTATTGCCAGCCTCCTGATAAAAATTGCCGAGATTATTAAAGAAACACCCAAGAGATTCTCGTTTACTTAGGTTTTTCATATATATACTCCGCGGATTATCGGGAATCTTGAATTTTTCAAAATAATAATCGTCGTCCGGACTGCCTCCTCCTCCGGTAGTTTCAATGTTAAACCGTTCCTTGCCGTCGTCGTATCTGACGAAGAAATGGCCCGGCGCAACCACGCCATATAAAGGCAACCCTAACCGTTCACCGATTGAAAGATAGAGGATCGAGAGACTAAGGCAATAACCTTTTTTTCTCTTAAGGACTGAGTGTAAAAACAGGTCTTGTGATTCATCTGCATTATTCACGGCCTTAAAATCCATCTCCTCAAATAAATACTTGTTTATCTGGTTAACAACAGCCCGACCTTTAGCAGAGCCAGCCAACGGACCTCTATGCCTTTTATCCTTCAACCGTTTAAGAATCGTATAAGCCATATCATCTATCTGCCCACGATACCTCTGCACGTTTATCTTCGCGCCTGCCTGCCGAGAGAGCAGCAATGCCGCCGTTGCCAGGTCTATTTCTTCATCCGCCAGTCGCAGAACCCTATCAATTGAGCGAGCGTAGAGCCCCATATTGCCGTCGTTTGCGAGGACCTCCGCCCCCTGAGCCGATGCGGCCGTGAGTAGCAAAAAAGTACAGGTTATCCTGAGCTTCCACATAGTATTTTTCAGACGTGTCCTGAAATAAGCGGGTATTTTTTTCTATACAATTCTCTCATTTTATGCCCCATCTAAGGACATACCTACTTGTACTTCCTCAAAGATATTTATCTTCATCCAGTGATTACTCTTGAATCGCCATCGATTTGCCAGACCCACTGCGATAACTCCCACTGTCGTTGCTATCCACGGCCCAAGAGCCTCCAATCCCGGCGCCAGCCTGACCATCAGAATTCCACCGCCCCCCAGTAAAACTATTGAACCGAAGGCTGCCACAAGTGCCAGCCACAGGGTATCTCCAGCACCGCGAAGGGCACCGCTGTAAATAATAGCAGCCGCATCGAAAACCTGATATATCGCCGCACATATCAGTAGCTTCACACCTGTAGCAATTACTTTATCGTCACCTGACCAGAACATCATTAGCCGCTGTCTGAATATAAAAAAGCATAATCCGGCCAGCCCCATGTAAATAATCCCGATTCTCAGACAAATACGCGTCTGCTTAATGGCCAAATCCTTCCGCCCTCGGCCGATAGACCGGCCGACTGCAGCGGTTAACGCCGTGGAAATTCCCACCACTGGCATAACCGAAACATTTATGCATGAGAATACTGCCGAGGTCGCTGCTAATGACTCCTTCCCAAAAATACCCACCAGCCAAAATAGAACTGCCCCCCACAATGCGACGTTTACCAGCAGACCAATCCCGGCCGGAAAACCTACCCGAAGAAGCTCCTTCATTTTGCCAAAGTCAATCCGTCCTGTATGCCTGCTTTGAAACTTTTCATTTATGCTTCGACCGAGAAAGAGACTCATCCTTATTGCCGCACTCACACTCATACCTATAAAAGTCCCCCATCCCGCACCGGCTATACCCATTGCCGGGAAACCTAACTTCCCGAAAATCAGCACATAATTGCAGGCTATATTCACACTTTGACCCACTATTGCCGCGTACATCGTGATAACCGGACGGTGCACACCTATAAAAAAATTGCTCGTACACCAGCTAATCATCATCACCCCCTGCGCATAAAGCAAAATCCTCAGGTATGTTACCTCCATGTTAATTACTGATTGTTCGTGCCCCATCATTCTGAAAATGTGCGGCGCGCTAGGCCATAAAAGCCCAACCACAACAACCGTGTACAAAAATCCCATATACATAGCCTGCCAGCAGTACTCTGAGCAGGACTTAAGCCTGCCTTGCCCAAGGCTTTGACTGACAAATGTGTTGATACTGGTCAAAACACCTATTGCAAAGCTTGCAGGAAGGAACGAGACGATGCCTGCCGGCAAAACCGCAGCCAGAGCATCGGTCCCAAGACGTGAAACCATAAAACGATCAACGAATTGCATAATTGTGAATGAGATATTCGTAACTATCATTGGTGCGGCCAGCGACAGCATTTGTTTTAATGATGCCGGCCCGTCATCTGATTTTGCTGTGTCTAAAGATGTGTTATTAGCCATCTAATTTTATGAGGCTGGGGCGTACCAAAGCCACTCTTTCTTTATAACGTTAACAGGCTACGACAACCGCCGCTCCTCCTACCGGAATTTATCCCGCAAAAGCCGGGATTTACGACGACGTTTCAGTTGTATTGCTGCATTCTATCAACTGTGCTATTCTTTTTGCCTGTACGCCGGCAATCTGCAATTTTTTGACCGTAGTTTTATGGCCGGAAATTATCGTGATTGCTTTGCTTTTTACTCCAAGTTTTTTTGCCAGGAAATCGATAAGCATCTTATTAGCTTTACCCTTTTCGGGTGCCGCTGAAACTCTTATCTTAACCATCCCGTTAAGCAGCCCCCCAATTTCTGTCTTGCTGCTGCCCGGCACTACCTTCACCGTAAAAATCACCGCATCGCTGAGTTGTTGGATAGCAAAGTCACCCATACCTCAAAAGCTACTCACTTTCACCGCCTTGTTCCGGATAATTCCCGGCCGTCGGACCACACAAGTTATGCGTTCTCTCTTATGTTCTTGCCAACGGCAAACTGTACGTACTTTTCGATTTGCTCCGCCAGTTCATTCAATGAGGCAAGCTGAAAATCTTCGTAGTGGCCCGGTACAAACTCGCCGTTAAGCGCCTTTTTAAATATCCTGACCCTGATTACTGAAGGGCCTTTCTCGCTCCGGCTGAAGTTTACCTCCTGATGCTCTGTAAGCTCAACCCGCCATTCTTCACTTATGAAGACTAGGCACTTACCCGTGTAAACCGCTGTCGGAAAATAATCGCGTAATAATCGAAGAACTTCCATTATTTATCCTGTTTAATCAGCTGTTTGATGCTCCAAAGTTTTCAGATTTTTCTCTTTTGCGAACATTTTATCCCAATCTACCTTGCCGGTAAACTGCATTGTTACAAATAGTGTGCAAATGCACAGGATAGTGATTGCAAGGCCTGTATAGCCCTCAAAAAAGAAGGTATAAGAGAAAAATACGAGGTAAATCAATTCTCCTGGTCATTTTACTTCTCCTGTGTTAATTTTATCCTGTTTTTTTACCTGTCTCTTTACCGGAGTGAACCAACAAGATCGGAAACACAGTTTATACCTTTCGAAGCACAGTATTGTTCAATTTCTTTAACGATTTTCTCGGCACAATTCGGTTCAACAAAATTCCATGTTCCGACAGCCACCGCTGTTGCGCCGGCGATAATAAATTCGATAGCGTCTGAAGCATTTCTGATTCCCCCCATGCCCAGAATAGGTATCCCACTGCTCTTTGCTACGTCATTATAAATCTTATTAACAAGATATACTGCTATCGGCTTGATTGCCGGGCCGGACAGGCCGCCGGTCCGGTTGGCCAGTACAGGCCTTCCGGCCTCGATATCAATGACCATTGCTGTGAAAGTATTTATCAGGCTGAGCGCATCGGCGCCGCCATTAACCGCCGCACGGGCCGTTACACTTATATCTGTAACGCTTGGAGTCAGTTTAACCATTAGCACTTTCGAGCCGGAGACCTTCTTCACCTCATACGTTACATTTTCTACATGCTTCGGGTCTGTTCCGAACATAATCCCGCCAGCTTTGACGTTCGGGCAGCTAATGTTTAACTCCAGTCCCGCAATCGCCTTCTCTCCAGCCAGCCTTTCCGCCACCGCCACATATTCCTCTATACTCTCACCGGCAATGTTAACAAAAACGGGGGTGCTGAGCTTTTCGATAATCGGTAACTTCTCGGCAATGAATCGCTCAAGGCCAATGTTTGCCAGCCCAATGGCGTTTAGCATCCCCGAGTTTGTCTCGACAATTCGCGGTGTCGGCAGGCCTCTTCTCGGTTTGACTGTAATACTTTTGGTTATGAATCCTCCGAGAGAGTTGATATCCGTAAAATCCGCAAGCTCATTGGCGTATCCACACGTACCCGATGCAGTAAATACCGGATTGGCCAATCGAATCCCCGCGAAATCCACCGAAATATCAATGTCTTCATTCATACAACTACGAACTGGAACTAGCCTTTTGATATAAATTTAGATATCTTAGCACCACATCGAATTATTTTGTTAGATTTTCAATTTGTTTGTCAACCTTTGAGAGAGATTGCTTCATTGTGAAAGTGATATTTGTATAGGCGTCTCGGCACTTTGATTCAGTTTTGTCCTTATCTTTCACGAATGAGCGAATACATTCTGTTACCTCTTTCGGCATCAAAATCAAAATGTCTGATACTATATCAGTTGGCCAAGTATGCTCAGCCAGGGCCTTAGGTAGTTCCTTTAATGCTTTGTTATATAACGTTTCTAGTCGTTTTCTCTCAGACCTCAGTTGCTCGAGCTTTGCCTCGCGTTTCCAACGGAAATAATCAAAAATCAATCTCGTAATCGGTACAATGCTCGCAACGAAACCACCAACAATTACAGCAATCAAAGTATCTGACATTCCAATCTTCCTTGATATATTCCTATGTAAGAGCTTCTCCGTGCAATCTACGAAATCTGTGGTTAAAACACAACTTCTCCAGTATCAAAGATCGGACAATCCTCACAACTCAGTTCTGGCAGTAGGTTTTAACTCATTATCATTTCGATGCTCTCTTTTCAGTCCATCTTTTTTGAAACTGTAGTTCGTATCTCCGACGGGATTTTGTATCTGTTAGGACCATTCCATTCGGTGCCAGGATGAACCCAAACTTTTCGTAAAATCGGTCCGCACCAACATTGGCAAAAAGTGTAAACTCACCATAATCATCTCCGCATCCGACTTTAATTTTCTTGGCGTAGTTTAACGCCATTTCCATCAATTTTCGCCCGACACCTTTATTTTGAAAATCCGGATGGACTTCCATATCCGCCATGTGAACGATATATGCTGAATCCCCAACAAGACGAATAAGGCCGACGAGTTTACCATCGTAACGAGCACTCGCTATAAACAACGAGCCGTCAATGGCCACCTTGTTTCGCTCAGGGGACCTAAGCTGCCCAAATCCAATGGACTCAACCAAAGATTGCATCTCCTGGGGAGTTACTTTATCATTTTCTTTGTACTCAATGTCCATACGATTTCACAGACTATAGCATCATATTCTGAATACTATTTCTCTACTGTTAAAGACCGGTCCATCCTCACAGCAAAGCTTGTAAACTGTTTCTTTCGAGCTGGATACTATACACTCGACCGCACAGCTCTGGCAGACGCCGATGCCGCAGGCCATCATCCGCTCAAGGCTTACCTGACAGTCCATGTCCTGAATTTTGGCAATCTCCGCCACTTTAGCTAACATCGCTTCCGGCCCGCAGGAGTATATAACGCATTGATTGCCGGTAGGGCGGGTCTTTTGCAGCCATTCCTCAAGACATAGTGTTATCGGACCTTTAAAGCCCACTGAGCCATCGTCTGTTGCCAATATGGCCTTTGACCGGTACTCAGAGCCTCCTATACAACCCTCAGGCCCACAGGGCAGTTCCTGGGCCGTTTTGGCCCCTAAGAATACGACAACCTCCATCTTTGGGTGGTTTTGAGATAAAAACTTATGCAGGTAAACGAGGGGGGCAATACCCATTCCACCGGCCACCAGAAGGGCGGTTTGCATACCGGCAGGCACTGAAAAACCATTACCAAGCGGCCCGATTATGCTGACCCGACCGCCTTCCCGCAAGCCTGTCATCCGCAGCGTACCCGGCCCGCGAGTACAGTATAAAATTTCAACCTCAGTCTTTGTCGAGCTTGCGACGATGTCAGTAAAGCTGAATGGCCTTCGCAGAAGGATGCTTCGGCTAACTGAGTCACGTAAATCTTCAGGTATCTTTTCCTTGTCCGGCAGCGGCAGGTTGCTGACGTCTAACTGGGCGAATTGGCCCGGCAGGGCGGCCGAAAAGCTCTTTGCACCAGGACTGTCCAGCTCCAGCCTAAGCCGCCAAAAGCGCCTGCCAATCTGCTCATTAGAGCAGACTCTCGCGTCAAACTGACCCTTCTTTTGTGGGACATCTTCTTTCATAACTGTTGATTTCTTAGAAAAATCAACGAATCTGAACGTGCTCTAAGTTTATACTCCAGACCCTCCCCGTCAAGTAAATTGCCGTTTTAGTTAGAGTTGATAATTCTGGATTTGTAAATATTACTCGTTGTGTTTAGAAAGTGATTTATCGGTTACTATAGGTATTTCCCTGACATCGACAACGTAATTGTATTCGTTGGGTAGCGGCATATATTGGTTGCAGAACTTATTTATGCGCGCCTTATTGTATCTTATTTCCAGTAGCATTGCTTTTATCCACTGAATTTCCAATCCTTCGATATGGTCGGCAACAAAGACGGGGATATATTTGTCCCTTATTTTCACATCCCACTTTGTAATCTTAAAACCAGATGGGACCAAGTATAGTGAATTTGAATAACTTGTTGTTGCACCGGCATCATAGCCCATTAACACTGCATCAACCCTGCCGTCAGGAGAAGGAAAACGTTCGTTCTCCTCAAAAATAATATCTCTGTCTATCATCAGGTATCCGACAATAAGTGCGCACAAAATTAAAATTAACAATAAAACTGTCAGCGCCCCAATCACAGTAAATATCCGAGATACGATTTTAAGAAACATTTATTTTGCCTTTTTGTGAAAATATAAAATCGGGAAATTTACTTTATATGACTATTATATATGTCCCTAATAAAATCAAACCAGAAAAGCGCTCCCCAAACAGTAAGCGGAATTCCTATAATGGCAATGATACTCCCAATTATTTTAGCATTTTTCCATACTCCTTTATGACGTCTTTCCTTTTTGATGTTCTGTAAGGATATTCGAATTTTCCTTCAGCAAAAGTATTTATCCCCCATAAGACCAAGGCAATACCAATAAAGAATCCCATAGCCTGCATTCTATGCTCGGCAATTTTCTCGGAGAAGAAAATTGCTATTACTACACACATCACACATATACCAAGTAACCAATCTATACGTTTCAGCCATTTAAACACTTTAGTGCCAGGTGCATTTTTTAAAATCACTCTCTCTTGTAATCCGGTTTTTGATTTTTTATCCACAAGACCTTTGAAAGTTTAAGAAGCTTCCTCTTTTAAGTTATTTTACATATCTATCATACATATCGGCTAATAAATCTATACTATAAAGAAGTTCGTAGGTGGGAAGGAATAAAAAAACTTCCGGAGTCCCCGATTTGTCGGGATTCCGGAAGTAAGCCACGGCAAAGAAGCCGCAAATTTCAATTTATCAATCACCCCGTTTGGTCCAGTGTGCCGGTCCAAGCCAGCCATTAATATATCGGCACAGAAAGATTGCGTCAATAAAACAATAATTCTTAAAGAAAAACGAGCGTGTTTGACGTAAGTGCTTATTTAATAAGACGATGTGAGTATTTTATGTATTGCCGAAGGGTTGCTGTCTGGAGCTATAACTGCCTTGATAGAATGGACTTAAAATTTATTTTTTTTGAGCCCAAAAAGCCTTCATCGCCGCCTCGGAAACTTTTTTGAATGTTACCTTATGGTTTTCTGCCGCCACGGAGCAGTCGGAATATTCAGGCTTGGCCGTCACTAGTTTGCCGTCTGAAAGGCCGGATTTGACACGTATATCCCCATATTCAGTTTTTACCGTTATCGTATCCCTGACCAGCTTCATCCTCTGGGCTATTTGCTTTCTAAGGCCGAAGCTTATTCCCTCTTCAAGCAGCATTTGGCCGAGCGCTTCGGCATCGCAAACCTCACATATAACGGATATCTGCACGGCAGGGCGGCTGTGTTTCATATAAATCGGCGTCGTATAGACGTCCAGCGCCCCATTTCTAAGCAGTTTCTCGGTCACAAAGCCGATTACCTCACCGGTCGCATCATCGATATTGGCCTCAAGCAGACAAATTGAGTCGGCCGAAGCCAGGTTGATATCGGTAGCGCTGCCAATGACAAGACGAAGCAGATTTGGAACCTTCTGGAACTCTTTTGAGCCTGCCCCATAGCCGGTTTTCTCGACTTTCATAGCCGGCAGGGGGCCGAATTCATCGACAATCGTTACCAAAACAGCCGCTGCCGTCGGCGTAACCAGTTCAGCTGCCACCGGCCCACCCATAACCGGGACATCTTTCAAAAGTTCTAACGTCGCCGGTGCCGGGCCCGGCAGCAAGCCGTGAGCACACTCAATAATGCCCCCACCGACCGGCAAAGGCGAACAATGGACCCTCTCGATTCCCAAGGCATCCAGCCCTATACAGGCCGAGACTATATCGGCGATCGAATCCAGCGCACCAACCTCGTGAAAATGGATTTCTTCGGGCTTTTTGCCGTGCGCCCTCGCCTCCGCGTCAGCCAGTCTCTTAAACACCTCAACCGCCCGGTCTTTTGCATTTTGGCTGATTGCTGACGCTGTTATCAGTTCGGTTATTGTTGCCAGATTCCGGCCCGGCTCATTTTGCCGTGCCTGCGGTTCGAACTTCAATGCCCTAAGATGGTTTCGGTGTGTCTGGCTAATTTTTATCTCAAGCTGACTCAGGCCGAGGCCGGCAAGCTGAGACTTCAGGAATTCGCCGTCCAGCCCTGCGTCAAGCATCGCGGCCACAATCATATCGCCGCCAGCACCGGCAAAACAGTCGAAGTATGCTATCTTCATATTTTTAAACCTTACAAAAATTTTCCTGATTATCCGGCCAAATACTTAACTATTCAAGCATAATTCGTTTGTCACTCTTGAATTGCAACGATAATTTTAGTATGAATGTAAGTATGATTAACGGTTTACTTGGTTTTTTCTTTATAGCAGCGCTGCTGACTTCCAGCCCGGCTGATACAACCAATGGACAGTTAGCACGGCAAATTAACGGCATAATCGGCCAAACTTCCCAGAAAAAAGTCCAATTTGCCATTCACATAATCGATGTTGATTCAGGACAAACCATATATTCACACAATTCGCACAAGTCTATGGTCCCCGCTTCGAATATGAAACTCATTACATCCGCATCGGCCCTGCATTTCCTTGGGCCGGAATATCAATATAAAACACTCATTGGTCTGCAGGACAAGGCTCTGGTAATAGTGGGCAGTGGCGACCCGCTCCTGGGTGATAAAGTCACAGACGAAAAACACGGACGCAATCCAAACTGGCTATTTGACGAGATTACCACTGCTCTTAAAGAGCAGGGCATATCGACAATTAAGGACATCATCGTTGATAGCACCGTATTTGACGATACCTGTGTCCATCCCAGTTGGCCAAAAAGTCAGCTCAATCGCCATTATGCCTGCCAGGTCAGCGGCCTGAATTTTAACGGCAATTGCGTCGAAATAAGCGCACAAAACAAAAATGGACGGCTTGACATAACACTCGAACCCGAGACGAGCTACGTAAATCTCACCAACAAGGCCGCCATCACTTCGAAACCTCCCAACACCTTGTGGTGTGCCAGGAAGCTCGGCACAAATAACCTAACATTGCGGGGTAAATGTTACAGGAAAACCGGGCCCATCCGCGTAGCGCTCGACAGGCCGGCCGCCTTTTTCGGCTTCCTGCTGGCCGAGAATTTAGTTAGGACCGGCATAATTGTCCGGGGCCAATACATCGAAAAGAAAATTAACCTGAGCAAGAATTTCAAACCATTAAGGCTTTATACAACACCGATAGTCGATGTAATAAATCGATGCAACAAAGACAGCTTCGGCCTGGCCGCCGAGGCCCTGATGAAAACAATCGCTGCAAAGGCCGGTCAAACGAAAAGTGAGGGCTCCTGGCAACTCGGCCGGGATATTACCACACAGTACCTTACTAGTTTGGGCATTTCCCGCGATGAGGTGTATATTGATGACGCCAGCGGCCTAAGTGCTAAAAATCAGCTCAGCCCGGCAGCCATTACCAAAGTGCTGCTTGCCGTACGTAAAAGCAAAAATTGGCAGGTTTATAGAAATTCGCTTGCAGTAGGGGGGGTAGACGGCACAATTCGTAAATATTTCACCGAGGAAAAATATAAGGGCAAAATCTTCGGCAAAACCGGTTATATCAACAAGGTAAAGTCTTTCTCTGGCGTGTGCAATTCGGGAAAAGGCGAATATATCTTCTCAATTCTGACTCACAATGCCAATGGCCGAACCCGCACGGCAATTAATGACATCGTAAAGGCAATCATCGACAAGTAACTAGTCAGTGATGAGGAGTGGAAAAGGATAGATTGGAATAAGTCGAGGCATCCTACTATAAGTTAAGTGAAAAGAGTCGGTTATGAAATGTAAGAATTATGCTTTTTAATCCATGAAAAATTTAGGATATTGTATGATACTATGCGTAAACAATATAATCCATAGTTGGTATACAGGCGGGAGAAAAAATCTGCAGAGCAGATAACAATATGTAGTGGAAAATCGCGGCAGATTCCTGTCCCTAAAGGAATAATTCAGAGCATAAAAATGAAAAGGAGATACAAAATGAAAATTGCCTCACGTATTTTGGAAGCGCAAGTTTCCTGGATTCAGATAGACCCGGCTGAATTTGTCTACACTCCGTGCAATTTATGTAGTTCATACAATTACAACGTTGTGGGAACATTATTAATTAACTGGCAGGAATTCTCTCTGGTTCGGTGTAATCACTGTGATTTGATATGGCGCAATCCACTACCAGGAAGAACATTCAATCGTACGCTTTATTCTGAGGATTATTTCAAAGCGGAAAAATATCCCGACGAAATTAGGAATCAAGTAGGCATTTCAGATAGTTCCGAAAGAGACAAAAATTTCCGCAACCGGATTTCGAGGAAGGTCGTTGAGATATGGATAAGCTTCGGAATCAGCCCAAGGGATGAAAATGGTAATCCACGAAAGCTCCTTGAAATCGGTGGAGGACGTGGTTACCTGCAAAGGGCTGCTGGAGAATTCGGCTGGAATACAACAGGTCTTGAGATTTCACCACATGCGATTAAAGCCGCAATATCAAGAGGTCACTTAGTAATGCCAGTCACGTTAGATGAATTGTGTAGAAGGTACGTACCTTATAAGGGCTTCTTCGACATAGTGGTGTTCTTCGACTTTCTCGAGCATGTCGATGATCCGGGCCAAGTATTGCGGATGATTAAGTACATTCTTTCAGAAGATGGCGTAATAATATTCAGGATTCCAAATACCTCTGAAGGACCACGTTTCCACCTTATAGACCACATTTGGCACTTCTCTCTTAAGACGATTGGGATGCTACTGTGGAAAGAAGGATTTGTCTTAAAAGTGGCATATGACGGCGGTACGTTTAAGGTATCAGAAAAGGGCGCAATTCAAAATATCATCATCATTGCAACAAAGACTCAGGCTATGCTAGTAGTCTGTCACAGATAAAATACAGATATAAAGGTCTTTTTGCCGATATATCCAAAAACGATATATTTGGTAAGGAGGCCACAAATGAAAAAGTATATAGTTGAATTGACAAGTGAGGAACGAA
>Ga0315543_1000232_pt1 | contig 69675 bp, 53 predicted proteins | sample SalMarSW160210MG_2_FD_203098 | JGI IMG/M metagenome (GOLD analysis project Ga0315543, IMG submission 203098) | Salt marsh sediment microbial communities from the Plum Island Ecosystem LTER, Massachusetts, United States - Salt Marsh Sediment SW1601-210 ... | reverse complement strand
AAGACTAGGAAGGAATTCTATTGGCATAGAGCTTCAAAAAAAGAACGTGGAAATTGCAAACGATTTTGTGAAGTCCGAACCGAACAAATTTAATACTGTTAATGAAGCGATGGTTGGGAACAGTACTGAAATAAACTACCAGGCAGTTTTAGATAGTTACGGTCAGAAATCTGTGCAACTTTTAATTATGCACCCCCCGTATTTTGATATCATTAAGTTCAGTAAGGACCCGAGGGATTTATGTAATGCTCGCTCTGTTGACGATTTCCTTGAAAAGATGACCCAGATTGCTGTTCGCTCCTCAGAATTTTTAGACCGACACCGATACTTTGCACTCGTAATTGGTGACAAATATTCTAAAGGCGAGTGGATACCCCTAGGGTTTTTGACAATGCGCGAGATTTTGAAAAAGGGGTTCTCTTTAAAGAGTATTATCGTCAAGAATTTTGAGGAGACTCTCGGCAAGCGAAATCAAAAGGAGTTGTGGAGGTATCGTGCGCTTGTCGGAGGATTTTACATATTCAAGCATGAGTACATTTTCCTATTTAAGAAAAAGTAAAAGGGAATGAATGACCACCCATGTTTTTATCGTGAATGAAGATACATTTGCTGCGCATCTACAATATATGTTCGCGGGGACCAGTTCAGGTAAGAAGGATTGGAATATTGCCTTGCTTGCAGACATTAAGAGGGTCAGAACGGGTGATAAGGTACTATTTTATCATGAGGGAGTCGGGTTTTATGGGATCTTCAAAATAAAAGATAACACAAATCATATTACTGGCAAATACATTGTCTACTATGACAAGGATAATGATTGTGAAGGTACATTGGGTAAAAAATTGCTTTATCGTGTTTTGCTTGAGCCAGACGAAGTATATCCAAATCCGGTTAGTGAATGGGAAGCATTGGAAAAACTACCGGATAATCCAAGAGATATTATTTGGAGTTTGATTTATAGGAAATTGAAGGGTGGTAGAGGATGCAGTCCTGTGGCTCCGAAAGAATCCAATAAACTTATCAGACTTGTTAGGGAGAATAATAGCGAAAAACCGATTGACACATCTCGGAGCTTCACTTGGGAGGATGGAAGAATTGTTAGTGTAGATGCTGGTCGGAAGATATACGATACATCTCAGGCTGAGGAGCCTGATATTGAAGATATGCTTTATAAAAAGCGAAAAGTAGAGACTTATTTGCAGGCATATTTTACAGAAAATGCGGGTAACCCTAATCTTGACAATTCTGTCTTTGCAGAGATTTGTGGGAAGAGCAATGAGATAATGTGGCTTGGAAATGAGTTTTATTGCGGTGTGGGTATGCAGAAGATTGATGTTTTTACCATAACGAATCACGGAAAAGGAGAGTTTAGAGTTATTGAGTTAAAAGCTAGTCCAGATACGGGAATTCACAGGCAATTAGAACGGTACGTAAAATGGTGTCGGGGGTATCTGTGTGGGACTTCCAAAGAGAATCTTCAACCCATAATTGTGGTTCCCAGCCTTCCTGATGGATCTTATGAAAATGAATTGAAACAGAACATACTTCCAAGTTTTAACGATATGTACAAGGATGAGTGCCAACCAGTACATTGGTATGAATTTTATTTTGATGAAGAGAAAAAGATAAAATTTCAAAAGGTTGAATATTGAATAGGTGGGAGGCCTTTTGAAAAAGTTGATTGAGTTTGCAGCAAAAGTGGGAGGTTTGATCCATACTAAAGGAAAAAGGAAATGAGGAAGGTTAACCGTAAATCCCAGCCGATTGTGATAGGGCATTTGGAGAAGATAAGCGGCGGCGTTTTTGATTGAGCCACTGCACCATGGAGGTGCAGGGTAACCGCCCCCCGGCGCGCGGGCCTTACCTTTTTGGGAAAGGGAGGAACAATGCTAAATATGAGGCGTAGAAAGAAATACGCCTGAGGCGGACAAGTAAATTTTGGTGGGCTAAAGCCCACCCTACAATTACTGGGTTCCTGCCTTCGCAGGAATGACAAAGTGCGTCGCCGTACCGGCGACGGCTAAACGATGGTGCACTATGGCTGATTTTGTTAAGTCGATAATCGTGGAGTTCTGGGGCACGGTAGCTGAGATGTCGTCCTATTTACTGTTCGGCTTTTTAGTGGCGGGGATTCTGTCGGTGCTTATATCACAGCGGCTTGTGGAAAGGCATCTCGGAGGCTCCGGGATTTGGCCCTTGATAAAAGCGTCGATTTTCGGAGTTCCGCTGCCTTTATGCTCGTGCGGCGTGATTCCGGTGTCAATGTCCCTGCATAAACACGGTGCGAGCAAAGGCTCGACCATCGCATTTCTACTATCAACACCCCAGACGGGTGTTGACAGTATCTTTGTGACTCTAAGCCTTCTCGGCCCTGTCTTTGCCATTTTCCGGCCTGTTGCGGCCTTTATAACCGGTATTGTCGGCGGCACTTTGGTCGATGTGTTCAGCCCAAGCCCACAGGTTGGTCAGTTGGCCCCTGCCAAATGCACGGATGAGTGCTGCGGTGGCGCTAAGGACAAAAAAATCGTCAGAGGTTTAAAATATGGTTTCATTACACTGCCGAAAGACATCGGCAGGGCGATGCTGGCAGGGCTGATTATCGCAGCTTTTATCTCTGCATTAGTGCCGGACGGTTACTTCGCGGAAAAACTCGGGACCGGCATCTTCGCAATGGTGGTAATGATGTTTTTGGGAATACCGGTTTATGTCTGTGCGACCGCCTCGGTGCCAGTGGCGGCGGCCCTTATCCTGAAAGGTCTGACGCCGGGCGCTGCACTGGTTTTTCTTATGACAGGCCCGGCCACCAATGCAGCGTCTTTTGTAACCATTTGGAAAATTTTAGGCAGAGCAACCGCAATTACCTATCTGGCTGCCGTCGCCGGATGTGCCCTCTTAAGCGGTATCCTGCTGGATTATATCGCTGCCGGCGTTGACTTCGAAATAGTTACCCGGCCTGGTTGGATGCTGCCGCCGGTCGTTAAATACATATCAGCAGTGGTTCTCCTTGCGGTCCTGGTGTTTGCTATCTTGAGTAAAAAAGAGCAAATCGAATAAATGTTTTGAGCGGTTATCCGCACACCTTCCACTTTCGCATAATCTGCACAGCACCTTAAGCTGCATCCTCCGGCATTGCAGTAAAATCAGATTTAAGGTATAATGCTTTTTTTGGCAAAGTAGTACTCTGTCGCAGTTTAATTGATGATTGTCATTCCTGCGAAAGCAGGAATCCAGAATACGAGAGAGGCTGGATTCCGCATCAAGTGCGGAATGACAACCCCTCAAATAACGAGCGACAGAGCAGTAGTCTGAAAATAGTGAGAAAAATACAGAATTTACGGAACAGAAGGCCGGTTTTGCGCATCTTAATAGGTAGCAGCAAGGCCTTGGAGCCAGTATGGAGTATTCGGAGAAAAGGCAGGATTCACTTGCTGCTCGGCTAAGAGCGGGAGACCGTGCAGCCGCAGCCGAGCTTGTTGACATATACTATGAGCAGATATATGTGTTTATGAGGAGACTTGGCCATAGCCATCAGGTCAGTGAGGATTTGACCCAGGAAAGCTTTCTGGCGGCCTGGCAGCATATAGGACAGTTGAGAGGCGGAAAAACGTTGAACGGCTGGATGTATCGAATCGCAGGTAACGTTTCAAGGCTATACTGGCGCAGGCACAAGCGAAGCTACGCAGTTAGTATTGAAGGGATTGATGTGCCGGACGGCGGCGGGCCTGAGTGTAACAAAACCGGTCATTTGGAGCAGCTTGGCCGAGTGAAAAACGCCGTTGTAAAGCTGCCGGTAAAATTGAGGCAGGCGGTAGTTTTGCATTATATGCAGCACCTCGCTATTGCCGAAGCTGCCGAAGCTGCAGGCGTAAGGCAGGGCACTTTCAAAAGCAGGTTGAATAGAGCGTTAAAAATTTTAAGAAGCCGCATTATCTCTGAAGAGGCAAAGCCATTATGAAAGAAGAGAAGCTGAAAAAATTATTGAATGAATTGGCGGATGCAACAGCGGAGCCCGCCGCCCCTCATCTTGCTGAAGATATAAAGCATCAGATCCCGCACCACCTTTCACCGCATAGAGGCGGGATGGATACCGTCAATATTATTATAGATTTAAGGATAAGCAAATTAGCCACAGCAGCAGCGATAATTGTAACGATGATTTTGTGTGCGAACTTCCTCAGGGGTCGAAGCCAGGAAGGTGATGGTATACTTCAGGACGGCAAGCTGTTGGTAAAATATTGCCTGGGGGGTATCGACTCCCACAGGAGTGATGTTTTGACAGCTAAGTCAGGATATGAGTATCTTGCTCAAGGGGCCGAGGACTTTGTGTATTATGGAGACAGCATTGACCCGAAAGATAGTAATGCGGTGCTGATACAATGGAAGCTTTCCGATGGTAAGTATAAAGTAGTCTTCGGCGATTTGCGTGAAAAAACAGTCAGCGCCGAGGAGTTAATAAAATTGCAGGCCCGGATGTTGCAGAAAAAGGCGAAATAGTATTATCACAGGGGGGTGAAAATCTGCTGTTTATCATTGTCTGGCATTAGTTAGTGAGAATTGGGTGGTATAACAGCAGTTGAGGGAACCTTAATAGACAATTGCGGTTGTTTCTTCAATTTCCTCCACCACCTTAGTAATATCAGCAGGGTTGGATATCCAGCCGTCAAAACCCTTCTGCAATAAGGCAGCGGACTCAGAATCACTTAACTGCCTTGCAAGGGCTATGACCCTGGTAGTTTGCAAATCCTCACTGTTGCGGATGCTTTTGCAAATGTCTGCTGCGTCTATGCCTTCAGCTAAAAGACTTATCAATAAAACATGCGGAGCGAATTTCTGGGCGATTAAGCCGGTCTCAAAATTATTCCGGGCGGTTTGCACTTCGTAATCAGCCCTGGTTCGCAAGGTATCTGCCAAAGCCGAGGCTGCATCCTCGTCGTTGTCCACTATGAGAACCCGGATTTTGCCGACCGGAAGTGTCGTCGCTGGCATATTATTCACTTTCATAAAGCGAACCAGCTCACTTACAGGTATCCGTCGGTCCTTGCTGCCGGGTATGCGGTAGCCCTTTAGCTGACCGCTGTCAAACCACTTCGAGACCGTTCGGGGAGCGACGTTACAAATTCTGGCCACGTCGCCTGTCGTCAGTACGTTTTTTCCTTTTGCCATTCTTTCAATCCCCATTACAGCGTGTTTATGCTGTAGCTATGTCCTTATTCGGCCTTAAATCAAGGGCTGTTTAACATAGAACCTGCAATTTCCAGCTTGTGGCCTAATAAGCGATTTCTCTGCAATATTACGTCCCATAAGCGCTACCTGTCTCTGCCGTTGCTGCGATTAAAACCGCCTAATCGCGAGTATAAATTCCTTGCCTAAAAAAAAAACTTTTAATATAATACGAACGGTCGCTTTTCAGAACGAATGAGTGCTGAAATGGTAATCTTCATTCAGAAGATAAGGAGAGTTTAGGCAATGGCATTAAAGATTTATTACGAAAAGGATGCGCCGATAGATGCATTGAGGGGCAAAAAGGTGGCGGTTATTGGTTATGGCAGCCAGGGGCATGCGCACAGCTTGAATTTGCATGATAGTGGTATAAAAGTAGCAGTGGCTGAGCTGAAAGGAACTGATAACTATAAACTTGCTCAGAAACACGGTTTTCAACCAACTGATATAAAGACGGCTATGGATGGAGCAACACTGATTATTGTAACGGTTCCCGATGAAGTTCAGGCGAAAGTTTATACCGAGCAAATTGCACCCAATTTGGCGGCAGGGCAGAGTCTCGGTTTTTGTCACGGCTTTAATATTCATTTTAAATATATCATTCCGCCAAAGGATGTTAACGTTGTGATGATTGCTCCGAAAGGGCCGGGACATTTAGTCCGCAGTGAGTTTGAAAAAGGCGGCGGCGTGCCGAACCTGATAGCTGTTGAGCAGGATGCGACCGGCGATGCCAAACAAATTGCCCTTGCCTGGGCAAATGGAATCGGCGGCGCACGAGCAGGAGTTATTGAAACTACATTCAGAGAAGAGACCGAAACGGACCTGTTCGGTGAGCAGTGCATTCTCTGCGGCGGACTTACCTCTCTTATTAAAGCCGGTTTCCAGACATTGGTCGAAGCAGGATATCAGCCCGAAATCGCTTACTTCGAATGCATGCATGAGGTTAAATTGATAGTTGACCTTATGTATCAGGGAGGGATGAGCTATATGAGATACAGTATATCCAACACCGCTGAATACGGCGACCTGACCCGCGGGCCAAGGATTGTCACCGACCAAACCAAAGCGGAAATGAGAAAGATACTGTCAGAGATTATATCCGGAGAATTCGCCAAAGAATGGGTAAATGAATACAAGGGCGGATTGAAAAACTTTAAAAAACTATACGAAAAGGACTATAACGGCCAACTCGAAAAAGTCGGGCGAGGATTACGCAAGATGATGAGGTGGATTGATTCGAAAGAAATCTAAGTTCGTAGTTCACGGTTCAGGAACTCTTAACTCGTAACTATGAACCCATTTAAGGAGAAACGCTGTGAGAGTTACAAAATTATTAGCTGTTTTATGCTTTTGCGCTTTGTGTAGCTGTTCTATCGTGGAGCGCTTTCAGCCTTCAACACCCCCCTACGACAAGGAACTTTCTGACGGTTACCACCAGACAAAGCTAAAGGAAAGCAACTCCGCTGATGTGCTTGTTGTGATTCACAAACCGGAATACGAGACGCTTAGCCAGAGCAAAAGCGTTGTTGCTTCACTGGGACAGAAGAAAAAAGGCCACAAGATATGGTGCAACATAGTGGCTTTCGACGAAAATGAGCTCACCGCAAAGAGAAAGTGCTTCTTTGTCGTAGATGAAAAGGAAAAAAGTTGGTTTCTTTGGCCTAAGCGAAGACTTGTCCTTGACATCGAAATGGTAGTGGAAAAAGAAGTGCTTGATGAGCCATACGCCAATGAAAACGCAAGGCGAATCGCAATTCTAAGACAGGTCCTGGAGGACATCCTCCACGATATAGATAAAGTTACACCGGATAATAAAATGCTTGGTATCTGCGGGACGCTTATCAATCAGACTTTGGGAACGGTTTTGCAAAAATTGGACGAATCACCCGTGCTGGCATCGAAACTAAGTGATGATGATGGTTTTGGTTTCGACCATATCACGCTCGGCAAGGGCACTATCACAATGAACGTTACTGACGATATTGTTGAGGTAAATGTCAGGTTAGGCTCACTCGTGTGGACGTTTGAAGACCCCTTTGCTTTGGAAGAATAGCTGAAAATCGATAGAATCCACCAGTTGTGGTGAGGGGTTAAATAGCTTCTCTCGTTGCAGGTAGATATCAGCCCTCGTAGTGCGCGAAAGAATAATCAAAAAGAGTGGGTCTGTAAGCCGAGTTCTGTTTTAGACGGCCATTTATCTTGACCAACTGTTACCAGTTGGCTCTGCCATTTGGCAAGCGACCTACCCGCTGGTAGAACGATAAAACTACCGCTCACACTCGGGCCGAGTAACCAGCTTGCTTGGTCTTGCAGGCGGTGGGGTTTGCCCTGCCGGTGCCGTCACCGGCACCGCGGTGCGCTCTTACCGCACCATTTCACCATTGCCTTTTGGCTGTGTATTTTCTGTGGCACTATCCCGCGGGTCACCCCGGGTGGCCGTTAGCCACCACCGTGCCCTGTCCTGCTCGGACTTTCCTCCCCGCATCAGTTTTATGGTGCGGAGCGACCGCCCGACCCACTCTTTTCAATCGATTATTTACTATTGATAATTGATTATTGTTCCATTAACCACCAACCATTATAGCAAAAATTTGCTTCATTTTCCACAAGATATTTCAATATGTTTTTTGAAGCGCTTGTTGTCGGTGCTGGAAAACGATTAAATTTCCTGCTCAGTCAATACGGATATCTTTTACTAAAGGAAAGATATTGGGGATGTGCTTTTCTACGACTTGCCAGACCATTTGTTTATCAATACCGAAATACTCATGAATTAACTTATCACGCATACCAGCCATCTGTTTCCACGGTATATCGGGATAATTGCCCCTAAAGGATACAGGTAATTTTTTGGTTGCCTCACCAATAACCTCGAGAGACCGAATAACCGCATTAATTGTCTTCTTATCACCAGCAAAATCAGAATATGACATCCCCTTTGTAAAGAATAAGATATCTTCACAGGCTTCTACCAAATCATTAATGTAATCTCGCAGGTCTCTGTCTTTCATACCAGTTGGACTTCATCTAAAATACGCTTACCAATATAAGGTTTAAGGGCGTTGCGCGACACAAGGTCAACTTTGACATTTAGTAATTCCGAAAGCTCTTCTTCTATATCAATAAACTCAAAAAGACTTATAGGAGCCGTAAAGTCAACAAGGATATCGAGGTCGCTATCGTCAGCTTGTTCATTCCGGACGAAGGAGCCAAAAATGGCAAGGGTATTTACGTGATATTTATCCCTGAGCACGGATTTATAGTCTCTCAGAACCTTCTTAATCTCATCTAAGTTCATAATTGCCCTCTGCTTGAATTATAGCATAAATTGCTGCGTTTTCTCACAATCCTTTTGATATTTCGATATGTTTTTTGAAGTGCTCATCATCGGTGTTGGGGAAATCACTTCTGAAGTGCACACCCCTGCTTTCCTGCCTCATTTCGGCTGTACGGGCCATCAGCAGGCAAACCGTCAGCATATTCTGGCATTCCCAGCCCGCTGGCCCATCGAAGGTTTTGTCCATCACATAGCGCTGCCAGAATTTGATAATCTCCTGGGCTTCTGTGAGCGGCTGGGCTTTTCTTGTGATGCCGACGTTTCGCCACATAAGGGCTCTGAGTGAGTTTCTAATGTCGGCGGTATCCAGCCGGGTACGGCCTGAGCGAGGAACCTGATATCTTATCAAGGGGTGCCTGATGTGAGACACACCTTTTTTTATTTTCTGGGAGGCAAGTTGACCCCGCCCCTCGGAGGGGCTGGGTTGACCTGCTGTTTTGCCAAATACCAGCCCTTCGAGCAGGGAGTTGCTCCCGAGTCGATTTGCACCGTGCAGTCCTGTAGAGGCCACCTCGCCGCAGGCGTAAAGATTTGTGATGCTTGTCCTGGCCGAGGCATCGGTTTTTACACCGCCAATCATATAGTGAGCGCTCGGACGGACAGGTATCAGATCCCGGCTGACATCTATATCAAAACTTTCGCACAATTCACTAATTGTGGGAAACCTTTTTGTGAAATATTCTTTGTCCAAATGGCGAACATCCAGATAAACATGGGTCGATTTGGTTTTCAGCATCTGGCTCAGGATAGCTCTGCTGACGATGTCTCGGGGTGCCAGTTCGGCGGATTCGTCATATTCTTTCATAAACGCCGAGCCATTACTATCTACGAGGACGGCCCCTTCGCCGCGGAGCGTTTCGGTAATCAGGGCACGTGAGGCGCCTGCCACGTAGAGTGTTGTCGGGTGAAACTGCATAAACTCCAAATCCTGCAATACAGCTCCAGCCCGGTAAGCCATAGCAATACCATCACCGGTTGCAACTTCCGGGTTGGTCGTTTCACGGTAGAGCAAACCTGCTCCGCCCGTGGAAAGAATAGTCTTTGCCGCCCAGATTATCTGCGGTCCCCGTTTATCATAGCCGATTATTCCTATGCATTCGTTTTCATCGTTTGTGAGTAAATCTATCACGTAAAAGTTTTCTATTATTTTTACATTAGGATTTTCCCTGACCTTATTTACGAGAGTTTCTGTGATTATCCGGCCTGTTTCGTCGCCGTGAGCGTGAGCAACACGAGCGTGTGTGTGCCCTCCTTCGAGCGTAGCGGCAATATGCCCATCGATTAAATCAAAATCAGTACCCCAGCGAAGTAACTGCTGGACCAGCTCCGGCCCCTGCCGAACAACTAAATCGACTATTTCTTCATCGCTTATGCCACAACCTGCATTAAGCGTATCGGTTATGTGTGATTCGAATGTATCTGTTTTGTCGAGCACCGAAGCAATACCCCCTTGAGCTTCCCATGTATTGCTGTCTTGCAGAGAATCCTTGCAGAGGATAATGACGTTGCGGTGCTCGGCTGCTTCGATAGCGGCGCGAAGACCCGCAATTCCCGCTCCAATCACCAGACAATCGGTGAAAAGCTGGTGTGTTGTGATAGAGTCGATATTTACCAGATAGCGCCTAAATTCAAGCTGGCCAGCCATACCTTAGTTCTCAAGAAAACAGCAATCTAATTGGAATCCATTATGGTCCTTAATATGATACCCCGATGGTTTTTGAAAACCACCTTTTTATTTACCGCTCGGCCAGTTTTGCCCAGTCGCAATCCACCAGAGAGCCGACAATAAATTCTCCCAGGTTCAACTCTACGATATCGACAGTTTCATCGAAAGGCACAACCGAAAGAATATCGGCGCCGCTGCATTTGGCGATTACCTCCGGGGCGGTGTCCTCGGCTGTGGTTGATTCGGTGGCTTTGTAGCCGTTAATGACTACACCGGCAATTTTCAGTTCTGCTGAACGGGCGCAGTCGATAGTCATAAGTGTATGGTTTATCGTGCCCAGATTCGGCAGGGCAACTATCACTGCGGGCAGAGCGAATTCGACTGCCAAATCCAGCAGGTCAAACTCTTCTGTTAAAGGCACGCGCACGCCGCCGATACCTTCGATGATAACTATGTCACTATTTTGGCATACATTTCTGTAAGCGGTAGCGATTCTGTCGAAATCAATTGCAGGACCATCGCAAGCGGCACTTACAATGGGTGCTGCCGGCGTGGGATAACCGACTGGGGTTATTGTCGATAGTGACAGGTCGCTGTTTGCACAATAGGCAAGGAACTCGGTATCGTCGCTTATAAGGCCCTCCCAGGTGTGTTTGCAGCCGGTGGCAATAGGCTTGAATACGCCGACCTTTAGGCCTTTATCGGTAAGAATTTTAGCGATGGCGCCGGCTATTAATGTTTTGCCTACGCCGGTGTCGGTGCCGGTTATAAAAAGCCCGGCCTTTTCAGGCAAGTTCAGGTTAATCGGCATTAAACTTTCATCCGTCAGCCCTGGTTGGGGTCGATATCATTAGGCTCGTTGGGTCTTTGCTCGACGGACTCCTGTAGCTCTTTGGTTTTTTTGCGATTCAGGACGCTTTCTGCGGTGAATACTCTGCTATCGTCGGCATATTTGACTACAAACGCCCGAAGTTTTTCGGTCGAGGCGGTTAAGACAAATTTGTCTTCGATTGATGTATGTTCTACCGCATTGGGGTCCTCTTTAAGCAGTTTCTTCAATTCATCGTCGTCGGTGATTTGTAATTTTAGCTCCGGTTCAACCCCATTTACTTTTATGAATGTATGGGCAGGTATTAGAAAAAAAGTGTTGTATGGCCATTGTGTTTTGTTCGGGTCTTCTAAATCCCACGGCATCTCGTCCGGGTAAACGTCCAGGAAAAGTTTATTTTCCAGTTTTGCCAAACGTACGTCAAACGAGCCTTTTTGGCCCTCATCATCAGAAAAAACCAGTTTATATATTTTTTCTGGTTCATTAGGGCACTTGAATTCCCAGGTGCAGTTGGAGTCATCCACCCATGTGCCTAACAATTTCTCTTCGAACACCACATCTTCTTCAGTATAAAGTGGATGCAGCGACATAACAGGAATACAGCCGCCTAAAAGAACAGCTAACAGGTAGAAAAGAAGTTTTTTGGTTTTCATTTTCAGTCTCCTTAAGATTTTTTGAAAGCTGTTTGTTTGCTGCGCTAACCCCGTTAAAAACTTTAACGAGCTAATAATTATGATGCAGAGAGCAAAAGTTCTAACGGGGCTAATATGACATTTTACCATTTGGTGGCGCAATAACAATGAAATCCCGTCCGAAAATTGGTTTGCAAAACTGTTGTTAAAAAGTGATACTTTCGCTATGGACAAACGGGAGAGCAAAGATAGATTCGCCAGGGTGCGGGAACGGATGCTCAAGTGGGACCTGATGGGTCGAGATATAACTGACTCCGGCGTTCTGAAAGTGATGAAGGAGGTTCGGCGGGAAGAATTTGTGCCTGTAGATTATCAGTCGCAGGCCTATGCTGACGGTCCGCTGCCTGTTGGAATGGGTCAGACCATCTCTCAGCCATATATTGTTGCCTTGATGACTCAAGAGCTGCGACTTAATCCGAATTGTGAGGTTTTGGAGATTGGTACCGGCAGCGGCTATCAAACTGCCATTTTGAGCAGGCTGGCAAAAAAGGTCTATACGATAGAGAGATTCGCTCAGCTATCTGAGTCGGCCCAGACGGTTTTGAGCAGATTGGATATCGGCAATGTCGAATTCTACATCGGTGACGGCAGTTGCGGCTGGCCCCGGAAGCGGATTTTTGACCGCATTATCATTACCGCAGCGGTGCCGAAAATGCCGCAACCCCTGGTAGAGCAGCTTGCAGAGGGTGGTTTTATAGTCGGGCCAGTCGGTTTCTCAGGAGTTCAGGAACTGATGGTCTGTGAAAAGAAAAAGGGAGAAATCGCCGGAAGGGTAATTTGTGGTTGCCGGTTTGTTAAACTGCTCGGAAAGTATGGCTTTGAGGAATAGTTATTTGTCATACCTGCGAAAGCAGGTATCCAGAAGTTTATGTAAAGACTGGATTCTCGCTCCCTTGGGGACAAGTTTCGCGGGAGTGACAAATTGGGTTTGATGATATTGGTAGGCGAAAGGACACAAGACAGGCTCGATTTATCGATGCCGGTCCGATTCTTAAAAGGTGTCGGGCCGGCCAGAGCTAAAACCTTTGCGCATTTGGGAGTGCATACGGTAGGGGATTTGTTGGAGTATTTTCCGCGGGACTGGCTCTTTACACCTGAGCCGATAAGGATAAATCAAATGCAGCAGGGTCAATCTGTTACCATTATCGGTATGGTCGAGTCAACAGATTACCAAAACTATCGCAGACAGCCGATATTTGAAGCCTTAGTTAGTGACGAGACGGGAGTATGCAGGATTATATGGTTTCACGGCAGGTATCTACGCAATCAGTTAAAACCCGGTATGGTGATAATGGCCTCGGGCAGGGTCACTTTATACAGGCATCAGCTGCAAATGACCAATCCAAAATTTGTGGTGCTTGATAAGGAACATCTGAAGCCGACTGAATATTTTAGTGGTGGGGTTTACCCTGCCTCTGCAGGATTGAGCAGCAGGCAAATCAAACGGATAGTTGCTCCCTTGCTTGATAGCTTAAACGAGCTTACGCCTGAGTTTTATGAGCAAGGTTTCTTAAAAAATGCGAACCTGATTCGCAGAAAGGACGCATTTCGGTGGATACATTTGCCGCCGGATGAGAAGAAACTGACACAGGCAAAACGACGACTAAAGTATGATGAGCTATTTCTGATGCAGGTGGGATTGGCGCTGCGGCGGTATAAAATGCAGCATTTCTCAACAGCGATACCAATGGATTACACTGGCGAAATCGACAGCCGAATTAGAAAACGCTTTCCATTTTTGCTTACGGAGGACCAAAACGGTGCGATAGCCGAAATCGTTGCCGATATGAAGAAATCTCAGCCGATGAATCGCCTCCTGCAGGGTGACGTGGGGTCGGGAAAAACGGTCGTGGCACTTTATGCAGCTTTGCTGGCAGTTGCCAATAAAACACAAGCGGTGATTATGGCGCCTACGGAAATCCTGGCCGCTCAGCATTTTATAAGTATCGAAAGGTATTTGAAAAACAGCAAGGTAAGAAGGGTTTTGATGACGGGCGGATTGACCGGTAAAAAAAGAGAGGAGCTTTTGAATCGAATAGGCAGCGGCCAGATTGACATTGTCGTTGGAACCGTGGCACTGTTGCAGAAAGATATAGGATTTGCCAAGCTCGGCTTGGTAGTTATTGATGAACAGCATAAGTTTGGTGTTCATCAGCGCCTGATGTTGCGAAAGCAAACTACACCCCATTGTCTTGTTATGACTGCTACCCCTATCCCGCGGACGCTGGCAATGACCGCTTTCGGCGATTTGGACGTTTCTATTATAAAGCATTCTCCACCGGGCAGAGGCGCTTGTTTAACCCGCTGGGTCGAGAGGCACAACCGGCAGAAGGCATACGAGTTCATCCGTGAACGCCTAAGGGCAAAGAAGCAGGTGTATTTTGTCTATCCGAGGATTGCCAGTACCGAGGAAAATACCGTCGTTGCGGCTGCAACCGATGAGTGGAGAAATCTTGCTCAAAAAATTTTTCCGGAATTTACCGTTGCGCTTCTCCACGGCCGGATGCCCTCCGCAAAGAAGCAGCGGATTATGGCCGAATTTAGAAAAGGTAGAATAAATGTGCTGGTCACAACTATCGTGGTAGAGGTCGGCGTGGATGTGCCGAACGCAACGATAATGGTTATTGAGGAAGCCGACAGATTCGGCCTGGCGCAGCTGCATCAGTTGAGGGGGCGTATCGGAAGAGCAGAAGCAAAATCCTATTGTTTCCTGTTTGCCGAGACCGCAAGTGAGGTGGCGAAGAGCAGGCTCGATATAATGACCAGGAGCAATGATGGTTTTGAGATAGCCGAGCACGACTTGCGATTACGCGGGCCGGGCGAGTTATTCAGCACGCGACAGCACGGCCTGCCGGATTTGAAAATCGCAAATATCATTGATGATTACGAACTGCTGATTATGGCAAGGAAAAACGCATTTGAGTTGGTTGCCAAAGACCCTATGCTGACAAAGGCTGGGCACGAAAATATCCGCAGGGTGTTGCTGGCCAAATTCGGCGATTCACTCGGATTGGCGGATGTGGCTTAAGCAGTAGCGGAGATAATTTACTGGAATTTGGCGGAGGAAAAGTGTAAAACGCTAATATCAGTTTATGAAGATACGTTACAAAAACAATCGGCTGGAAAAAGTTTTAGTCGGCGTTAACGTTTTGACGGCGGCGGTGGTAACAGCCTCTTTTGTTTGCTTGTTCGGCTTTGATAAGCCATTGTTGCAGGAGGGGATTTTATATAACCTTCAGGTGGCTTTGCTTTGCGTCTTCATTGCAGAGAAAATAATCAGGCTGTTTAATACAGTCTCAAAGGCCGAATTCTGGAGGGCAAACTGGTTTGAAATCCCACTCTTAGTTGCGCTTGGAATAGTGCTGTTCGGAGCAGGCCATTACTTTGATAAGCTTGAGATTGCAATGGTTCGGCATTTCGCGGTGGGTATTTATCTCATTCTGCAGGTAGTCATTAAAGTTTGTAGAACAGTTGTAAACCTGGCAGCTTCCGGCAGGAGCCCCACTCAGACATTAATTGCAAGCTTCCTGGTTTTGATAATCTCAGGGGCGGGCTTGCTGATGCTGCCAAAGGCCTCTGCTGCTGAAAAAATCAGCCCGGTTGATGCCCTGTTTACGGCGACCAGTGCAACTTGTGTTACCGGCCTTATCGTTAAGGATACCGGCCGGGACTTTAGTCGGATGGGACAGCTGGTAATTCTGTCGCTGATTCAGCTTGGTGGTCTCGGCATAGTCGTGTTCGGTGCGGTGATTGCCTTGCTGTTAGGCCAGGCAAGCTTACGGGAACGGGTGGCGATGCAGGATTTACTAAGCGCCAGAACACTTGGTCGAATAAGCAGTATGATAGCTTTTATCTTTGTTGGGACGATACTTATCGAAGCTGTCGGGGCGGTTAGCGTTTTCGGAATGTGGGACGATGTGCCGGGCAGAGTTGATAATGTTCATCAGCAGTGGTTCTGTAGTATCTTTCATTCGATTAGCGCTTTTTGTAATGCGGGCTTTAGCCTGTTCAGCGATAGTTTCGTCGGCTACAATAAGAGCTGGCGAGTATACGCAGTAATTTGTCCGCTGATAATTCTCGGCGGGCTTGGCTTCAGTGTGCTTTATGACCTGGTCAATATTGCAGCTGACAGGACAAAGCGGTTTTTCAAGAGACTGTTTAGTAAGCGGCACCGCTTTTCAATGGAAGCGCCGAAAAGAATGCAGCTGCAGACCAAGATTGTGCTTAGTGTAAGTGCATTACTGATAGTTTTGGGGATGTTGGGCATTCTTTTATTTGAGCGTTACACAGGCCGCAGCGGCCCTGATGGAACCATCGGCATTGGCGGCGCACTGTTTCAGTCAGTTACAGCCCGAACAACCGGGTTTAATACTGTCGATATTTCGACTCTGTCGGCGCAGAGTAAGTTTATTTTGATTCTGCTTATGTTTGTCGGCGGCTCGCCCGGCTCGACCGCGGGAGGAATAAAAACGGTAACAGTAGCCGTCGTAATAATGACTGCTTTTGCAGCCCTGCGAAAACGTCAGGAAGTTGAGATGTTTAAGCGTTCGGTTCGGGTGGTTGTTGTTGGAAGAGCAATTACTGTTACACTGCTTTTTGTGGCGGTTTTGTTCATTGCTGCCCTGGCACTGAGTATCACAGAAAATGCCAACGGCTTTACTATGTCGGATATTTTCTTCGAGGCCGGTTCCGCGCTCGGAACGGTGGGCTTGACCACCGGCATAACGCCTTCCTTGACAACCGCAGGTAAGTTGATTATCATTGCAGCGATGCTTATTGGAAGATTGGGGCCGTTAACGCTGTTGGCATCGCTGACGTTTAACTTGAAACCGGCCCGATACAATTATCCTCAAGAGGCGGTAATTGTCGGATAAATTGGTAACTGGTAATTTGTAATTGGTGATTATTTAACCCCTTACCATTTGACCAGGACGGAGTTAATATTATGAAGCGCTTTGCTGTGATAGGTTTGGGAAGGTTCGGTAAGAAACTGGCTATCGCCCTTGCGATGAGCGGGGCGGAAGTTATCGCAATTGACAAAGAGAGAGATGAAATAGAACTGATTCGCGACCAGGTAAGTCTCGCCGTCAGGCTCGACAGTACCGATGAAGAAGCTCTCAAGGCACAAGGCGTCGACAAGGTCGATGTTGCTATCATTGGTATTGGGCAGGGGACAGGACGAGGTTTTGAATCGGCTATTCTGACGGTAGTGAACCTTCGGCAGATGGGTGTAAAAGAAATTTTTGCAAGAGCCGAGGATTTGATTGCGGGAGAGGTCTTTTCCAAGGTCGGTGCCACCGACGTGATTTACCCTGAAATCGAGTCTGCTCAGAGATGGGCGTATAAACTTATCGCCCCACAAATCGGCGAAAAGATAGATTTCGCGCCGGGCTACAGCCTTGCTCGCATAAAGGCGCCGGACAGTTTCGATGGGAAAACGGTTATGGATTTGCAATTGCGACAAAAATACAACGTCAATCTGGTTGCCATAAAGAGGGACGAACACAGCAAGGCCAAGAAGAGTGAAAAAGGCGGAATTATAAATGTCCCTATGCCCAATACCGTAATTTTCAAGGATGATATCCTGATGGTCGCCGGCTCCGACGCCGACCTCGCAAAACTGCCGCAAGAGTAAAACCAATGAAATAGAAACAACGGGCTACACCTTACGAGCATTGCTCTTCCTTTTCTCAAAAAGGTGTGGCTGGGTTATTGTTGACCGAGGTTTCCTTTTTCCCCTTTTTTGGGGTGTTACGTTTGGCTCTGTTAACGGCAATACACTAAACTTTTTATCTAATATATCCTGCACAGTAACAAGACTTATCTCTACCCCCTCTTTTTTAACTCTCGCTACTTCCTCACGTGCTCCCTTGCCGAAACTAAACGCCACGATATAACCTTTCATACCTTTTGTCTTGTGCTTATAATATCTTCTCAAAGCAGTTTCAAAATTATCAACAACGTTCCTCCCTATGCTTTCCGACTGCTTCACCTGTATAGGATAATGTTCAAGAAAACTAAGGCCGTCTATCCCCATATCTCCTGCCTTGCGAGGGCTGGGAGTGCCGTGCATTTCATTGATAACCCAGTATTGAAACTCATAAGGTTTAAATTTCTTCAGGTCTTCTACCTTCTTAGGCATATTGATAATATCAATATCCTTCTCCCTTACTCCTATTCTGGCAAGCCGAGTTTTAATTAAACTAATTGCTGATGGTGATATATCTATCCCTATCCAGTGCCTTCCTAAATTTTGGGCGACCGCCAAAGCCGTCCCACACCCACAAAAAGCATCAAGCACCCAATCATCTTCATTAGAGGAGGCCTTAATAATTTTTTCTAAAAGTGCTTCAGGCTTTTGTGTAGGATAACCCAAGCGTTCCTCGGCTGCTTGGTTTATTATGTCAATATACAAGTAGTCTGAAGGAGCATAACCCTTGCCAAGATAATTTCTTTTCACAAGTTCTGGATGTGTCTTTTCCCACTCAGGGGCTACATCTTTTGCTGAGCGAATTGGGCTTCCTTTGATGCCTCTGCCAACAAGTCGGTAGTATCCTTTATCATCTTTGAGTTTGTATTTTTTAATTGTTTCTTGCGCATATGGTTCTATTACACCCTCAGAGTCCCAATTAAACACATATGGCTTTGTGCTATCCTTGACATAAAACAAAATATCATCGTGCTTATGATTCCAATAACGCTTCGAGAACTGCCTTGTTTTATAACACCATACTAAATCGCTTCGGAAATTGTGATAGCCAAAAATGTCGTCCATCATCACCTTAAGATAATGTCCAGCATGCCAATCACAGTGAAGATACATAGAGCCGGTAGGCTTCAAAACCCTGTGCAGTTCCCTTACCCGCTCTCTCATCCATTCGATATAAACATTTATCCCGCCTTCCCATCTATCCTCGAAACTTCTTATCTCCGCCTCGTCGCCCCAGATGATTTCATAGTGCCTGTTGCTGAAGAAAGGCGGGTCAATATAGATAAGGTCAACGCTTTCCTTCTCTAAAGTAGCCAATATCTCTAAATTATCCCCGCAGTATAAACGGTTTCTTGTCATATAGTTTCCATAAATGTTTTATTAGATGAAATTGCCCATGTTTCAAAAACCTCGTGCCCCTCACTCCGCTCAGCTACTTTGCGATTCTGATTTCATCTACCTATCCAGACTCATTCACGCGTACCTTTGCTGCCCATTGGAGTATTTGTCCACACAATTTGATGAGCGACATAGACTGTTTGTTGTCTCCGTTGAGTTCCTCAAGAGTATAAGCCACCAACATGCTGTTCTTCCGATTGACCTCTTTGCTTGGCAGTCCATATTTGCTTCTTGCTCTGTTCTGTGCGGTTGCCCACACTTCTCCGCTAACGTCGTTTCGAACAGATTCGTGTATCTTTTTCGGCCACACGACCATATTATCACCCCAGACCGTTTCGTCTGGAAATGCCTTAGGGTCCTCTATCCCACATAGACGCATGAGACACAGATTGTCTCTCTCATGATTAGACCGCTCGTCAGGCTTCGTCTCATCGCCATCTGCATCAAAGACCAGGAAGAATGGGATTCGCAGCTTCAAAGCTATAGCCGCTAGCCTGCTCATATTTGTTTTCCCCTCTGCTACCACGAAGTGACATCCAAGCCCTCTGAACTCTCTTACTTGATTGGATAAGCCTAATTGCGTTGATATATAAGCCACATCTTCCTGTCCCTCAACCAACACTGCCGCTGATGTAAAGAACAATTCATTTTGCGAAGGTTCCAATATCTGTGCAAGCCTTGCCATAAGGCTGCTTGGTGACTTAGGTTTCTCAAATAGAGCCTTGCTCAGACATTCCTCTAGCTCGATGAAATTCGTTGCCGTAATCTGTGTCCTCCCACCAGTATCTTTCCTAACCATTCGAACATTCTCAAATCCTTTACTTGAGATGAAGTATGGGCTGTGCGTCGTCACAATAATCTGTGAGTTACCACCCGATGATGACAACTTCTCCAGGACATCCACCAACCGCTTGGCTTGTGGTGGATGCTGATACAGTTCTGGCTCCTCAAATCCAAGCAGTAGCTTCGGCCCACCCTGTGTTTCGCTCCCCGCCAACTCGTGCATAAGGGTTACCAAGAATGCTCGCTGGAGTCCATGCCCAGACCTTGCCACTTGCCCAATGAATGGACCGTCCCCTATCTGCGCCCAAGCAGTCGGGTCACTGATTCTTATAGACTGTTTCTCGTCGTAGTGCCACTGCAAATCCAGCCGTGCATGTCCCCCCGCGTATTCCTGCAAACGTTTCTCCATTGATAGTTTAAGGCCCTTTAGGGCGTCATTTTGTTTCTCCAACATCTGCCTGTATTTTTCTGCTACGTCTGCCTTAACCGACTCTATCTCGTCTGAGAAATCCAACTTTGTCCGCACTGTTCTTGCCAGCAGTTCGCCCAGCGCTGTCTTGCTCGCCTCCTCTTGTTCACTTGATGGGTCTTTAATCGCCGGGACGTATACCCATTGAATATACTTCTCCAACCGATTTTTCCCCTTCGTCCACCCGTAAGCCTCGGTATCGTCGTCGAGCAACTGGCACAGTTTGGGATGGCCTTCCTCATATTGATGGAGGGCGTTCTCCATCTGTTCTTTTGTTGATACATCAGATAGTTCAGGATATTCCAACCGCATTTTCCCATACAATTCTCGCAGTTCAAGAACCTTTGCCTTTTTGTCTATTGCTTCAAAAAATGGCGCAAAGGACTTCATGACGAGTCTCGAACCGCGTTGTTTCACGGGGGCATTTCTCTCTTTTTCATCCCATTTCGCTATGGCATACAGAATGAGTTTTCCTTGCCGATAGTAGTGCTGGAAATCTTTCTTGGCTTCTTCTGTCAGTTCCTCGAAGGTCAATGTAATCTTCACTGGCTTTCCAGTTTTCTTGAGATGAAAATCTTCTTCGCTAAGTGTAAGCATGTCTGTTTGTGTTGACTTACTTTCGCGAAAGAATATATTCAAGGCCATAAGGACACCTGACTTTCCGGATCCGTTTGGTCCTACGAAGCACGTATAATCATCAAACCTAATCGTCTCATCCTTGAACGAACGAAAGTTTTCAATCTTTAGTTCAGTTAATTTCATCTGTCATTTTCTCCCTGCACGCTCCAAGAACCCGCAATTCCCGTTAACGCACGAAATTCTGCCAATCCTGTTTCCAACTTTCAAACCACACACTACCCAAAACCGCAATCCCCGTCAAAGTAAATCCGTCATCCGACTCACGGAGCACGAACCACAATTCACAAAATCCGCCGCTTCATTTTACCCGCAAATTATTTTCCCGCAATAATTAAAATCTGCGTCAATCTGTATGAATCAGCGTAATCAGTGATTAAATTTTTCTTGACTTTTCCCCGAAATTTGGTATAATACTCGCCAGTCCCTTAGGGACGACAAACCGCCCAGCAGGGCAAGGTTTCAGGTCCAGTTTACCGCGACATCTTTATGATGGCGGGCAGGCCCAAGTCAAATAATCTACTAAAATTCGTTTAGAGCATTTGAAAACTTGATTTTCGTATTTATTTCGAATTTCGATACGCTATGAGTAAAAGTAAAAGTTTATCCTGTCTTGAGCGGGGTCGAAAGATTGGTCGGCTTAATAACGAAGTCCGAAGGAATTCGGCGGACAAGGCAACGGCCTTTCACAGAAGCTCGTTTCGAGAAAAGGCCTTGCCGCAAAACGCACACCGACCTAAACTCTGCGCTCTCTGCGTCCTCAGCGGTGTTAATTTAGGCAGCTTTTATTTAAGTAATCAGTGTTAATCTGTGTAATCTGTGGTTAAAAATCAATCAATCAAAACAACTAAATTATGCGAAACGAACCCAATTTTCAAAAAAGTCAAATGTTTATAACCGCAATGAAAACAACGAATTACAGCGAAAAATAAACAATGGACACTTGGTCAAAACGAACCCAAACAAAGCCAATTATAAAGCGTTCTTCAGACTTTTCGATATTTTCGCAGCATATCAAGTAGGTTTTGCATATCTTCCGGCAGCGGGGCTTCGAATTTTACCGCTCTTTTAGTTTTTGGGTGTTTGAATTCAAGCGTCCAGGCGTGAAGGGCAACTCGGTTTATGACCGGCTCCTGCACAGCAGGTTCGACTTCCTGCAATTGCCAGGGATAGACAAGTTTGCCGCCGTACATATCATCGCCTACGATTGGATGCTTAATGTAAGATAGATGAACGCGTATCTGATGCGTTCTGCCGGTTTTAGGGGTCATCTTCAACAGAGAAAAGCCACGAAAGCTCTCAACGACTTCGTAGAAAGTAATCGCTTCTTTGCCGAGTTCAGGCCGAATCGCATATTTTTCTCTCACCTTCGGATGGACGCCGAGCGGTGCATTTATCCGGTCGGCTGTCAGCTCGGGGGTGCCGTGAACTATAGCGAGATAGCTTTTTTTTACCTGACGGTTTTCGAACTGTTTGGCGATTTTCCACTGGGCGGTATCGTTTTTGGTGGCGACCATAACGCCGGTGGTGTTTCTATCGAGCCGATGGACTATGCCCGGCCGAAATTCGCCGAGCCCGCTCGATAAACTGTCTGAGTAAAAAGCAAGGGCGTTTACCAAAGTGCCGTTGGTGTTGCCGCGGGCAGGATGAACAATCATATCGGGCTGCTTATTGAGCACGATGATGTCCTCGTCTTCATAAATGATATTCAGTGGGATATCCTGGGCTAAAATCTCTTTGCTCGGCACCTCAGGCAGGGTCAACTTAATTTTATCTCCGGGGCTTAGCTTAAAGCTGGGCTTGATTACTTTGCCATTGACCTTGACACCGCCGGCTTTGATTATCTCTTGGAGCATAACGCGGCTGAAGTTACTGAACCGGCCATGGAGGTATTTATCAATCCGGCGTTCTTTGAGTGAATTTCCTACTTGGAGTGTTAACTGTCCGTTGTCTGTATTGGCATACTGCATCTCGCTTCACTCATATTATCGGCTGGGCAGATTGAAGTCGGGGACCTCGAATGTGCCGTTTGGTGCTGGGACTCCTGAATTGGTATCAGGAATCTCAGATGTACCACTTTGCGTTGTGGGCACTTCAAGCTTAATCTTGGGTTGTATAAATTCGGCAGGTGCTCGTTTTGGCGCTTGTCTAAAGACCACCTTTTGCTGATAGTCGGCCATTGTGTGGAGTCGCTGCTGTGCCTGAGCAGCGGCGACGGTGCCTTCGAAGTCAGCGTTTGTGATTATTTCGTTATATATTGCCCGTGCCTGCTCGAAATTCCCGAGTTCTTCTTCGCACAGCCCCAGTCCTAATTTAGCCATCGCCATCAACAACGGATTGGCTGGGGACTTCTCGATTGCTTTTGTGTAACTATCCTTTGCCCGGTTTATCTGGGCTGCTAAATCCTTTCTGTTTACACTCCCAAAGCGGTAATGCAACTCCGTCCGCAGTGCTTCGGCTCTTTTAATCAGTGCCAGAGCAGACATCTGCTCCTCTTTTGCATTTTGGGCGACATTTTGGAGATTATCAGCGACCTGGATGAGAACATAAGAAATATCTACACCTTGGGCCTGGGCCTGAAGGATTCGGGTTTTGCCTTGCGATAGCTGAGCGATGGAGTTTGTAAGCTCGAGCTGTTCCCGAACGGATATTACTCTTTTTTCATACAACTTCCAGAAGTATACCGCTGCGACCACAACAACGAGTACCGAAATGTAGATAATCGTGCTGGCGTTTTTCTTCGCCCATTGTGGCAAGTTGCCCATCCACTCGGCTAATTCGTTAGTTTTTAGCTGGTGGCGATGTTTGGACTTCATTTATTTTCCCCTTTCCTGTTCTAAAACAAATAGGTGTTCATAATGTTCGGTTATAAACTTAAACAGGCATTATAGCAAAAATTGTTTTATCTTGCAATGGGGCTGTCTGCTGACTAAAATTCTAATTAATGATTGCTCGAAAGGTTATAGATGCTCAAAGTTTTTGCAAAACCAAAAGCAGGTTTTTTTTATTTTCCCTGCTTGTTTTGGTCTGTTCCTTTTGCTGGGCCGGTGAGCGGCTGGATAAAACCAGGACTCAAAACGCAATAGAGGGCGTTTGGGACCCGACGAAATATATCAGTATTGATGAAGTTCGCCCGGAGATGGAGGCGTATTGCCTCACCACGTATAAAGGTACCGAGATTGAAAAGTTTGGTCTGGAGGTTCTAAGTATAGTCCGCAATATAAAGCCGGGCAGAGATGCGATTTTAGTTCAGGGCACGGATGAGCGTTTTATCCACACCGGTCCCGTGTGGGGCTGTAGTGGTTCGCCAGTTTATATTGATGGCCGGTTGGCGGGGGCGTTGGCTTTCGCCGCGACCTTCAGTAAGGACCCGCTTTACGGCGTCACGCCCGTTAAAGAGATGCTCAGGGTAGGACAAGTTAGTTCTTCTGAGCAGAATGCAGAGCAGATGGCCGGGACCTCAAACCCTGTAAAGGGCGTTTGGGAACTCGGCTTTGGGTTTGATTTTTCCAGGCAGATTGATTTTGCTGAAATTAACAGGCAAATTACAACCAGCCGCCTTTCAGGAAAAAATATTCAGGGCGGTCTGACTTTTTTGCCGTGTCCATTGATTACTTCTGGTTTGCCAGCCGAAGTTTGCGAGCGGTTGAATACCTCAATTGAGCCTTTCGGCCTTGTAGCCGTTCCCGGCATCGCCGGCGGGGGAACACCAAACAAAGTAAAGAGCGTTTGGGAACCAGATGGCGTTCAATTAGCTCCTGGTGCTTGTCTTACTATTCCGCTGGTAACCGGTGATATAACAATGACTGCAATTGGGGCGGTAACCGAGGTTGTGGGTGACGAGGTGTATGGCTTTGGGCATGGTTTCCTTGGCAGCGGAGCGATTGATTTGCCGATGGCCACCGGCCAGGTGCATACTGTGGTATCGAGCTTGGTTCGTTCTTTCAAATTCGCCAGCCCCATCGAAATTGTCGGCGCCTTGACAACGGATGAGTCGGCATCGATACGTGGACGAATCGGTGCAAAGGCCAAAATGATACCGCTGGTAATAACGGTGGACCGTTACAATGACGCCGAGAAGCGAGTGTACAACTGTAGCGTCGCTGACAATCAATTGCTTACCCCACTTGTGCTTCGCTCGGCTGTGGCCGGGGCAACTCTTATGCTTGGCAGTTTGCCGCCGGAGCATACGGTCGAGTATAAGGTAACTATTGGTGTAGAGGGAGCCAACCCCATTACTTTTGAAAACGTCTCCACTGGTATCGGCCTGGATGAAATGCTGGAAGAGGGTGCCGGCCCCGTTGCGATACTCTTGAACAATCCGTATGAGAAAGTTGATATAAATTCAATTGATTTTGATGTTTGCATAACACCAAAAAATATCTCTTCGAGAATATGGTCGGTCGATTTGTCTGATTCGAGAGTAAAAGCCGGCCAGCAGTTGGATGTTGCTGTGGTTGTGGAAACTTTCCTGGCGGAAAAGAAAAAATACCAGTGCAGCTTGAAGATACCCCGCGAGTTGGCGCCAGGTAAATATAATTTGATTGTATGCGGCGGCTACGGTTACCAGGAGTTTCTCACGAAAGCTGCACCGTATAAATTTGTCCCCCAGAGCCTCGAAACTCTTGTTGAGGCGATGAATAATCTTCTTACTATCGGCAGAGATAAATTGTATTGTCTCCTGGTTTTGCCGCCCGGTGGCGTTGCGCTGGAGAAGGCCGAGCTTCCTGATTTGCCGGCCACTAAGGTATTACTCCTGCAGGATGTCAAAAGGACGCTGAGAAGCCAGCCGCACCCGCATTGGCTCGAAGAGAGTTTGGCGACCGGCACCGTTATTATCGACAAAAAAGTTATGCATATAACAGTGGAAGAATAACAGGAGTGGAAGATGAGAATCGGAAAACGAAAAACTATAACTGGAAATTCAGAACTTTTCGGTTTTGCACTATGGTTTTGTGTTTTTGGCTCTTTGCTTTTAGTTTATTTGTCGAGCCCCTGTTGTTGGGCGGTTACCAGCAAGGTTACACGTCACAGCAGCAGTGAAGATTTGTTAAAAGGCCGGACAAAGGATATTGTGGTTGGCTCACAGGGAACTCTTCAGCTCGGCCGAGCAGCCGAAGTAATAATCGAGAAGTTCGAAGACCTCTGCCGGACCGCAGGCGCCAAAGAGAGCGTTTCGGAACCCTGGTCGATAAACAGCGTTGTTGTAAGCGGCGGGACCGTTTACCTCGGCACGAGTCCTAACGGCGGTATTTACAGGTACAGCCTTGGTAAACTGACAAGAATTTATCCGTTCGAGTCAGAGGAAAGCAAAAATGTAGAAACCAGTCTCGATACTCGAACGGGCATCGAGCATTTAGCGAATGAGCATATCTTCGCGATGGCAATCGATATAGCCGGCAGGCTTTTGGCCGCCACAAGCGGCGACAAGTGTGCACTGTACCGCTTCGAAGCGGACAAACTGGAGGAACCGGAACTGATTTTTGAGCCGAATGACACCCATACGGACTCGCCTTGTGGGGGCACTAAATATATCTTCGCGATAGCTATTGATGCTGCCGGCAGTATTTATTTGGGTACCGGACCGCAGGGCAAAATCTACAGACTCGATTCTTTGGGCAAAGAACCACAGCTTCTCTACGATAGTCGCGACAAAAACATACTTTCACTGACAGTTGGACAGGACGGCTTTGTTTACGCAGGCAGTGACAGCCGCGGACTTGTTTATAAGATAAACCCTCGCGATAAGACGGCAACGGTTTTATACGATAGCGACCAGCCGGAGATTACTGCACTCCTATTTGCCGGCGACGGTGATTTGTATGCGGCAGCGACATCGGCTAATATTGTTCAGGTTCCCGCTGAATTTACTGCACAACCGCCCTTGGCTGGTCGCCCTGAGGTCGAATTAGAAGAGCAGGAAGGTGTCCCGGAAAACGAAGGGGAAGGGGGATTGAAACTCGAAATTGCAAATACAAAAGAAATTGCCGATGAAGAGCCACCCAAAATACAAATGCCGTCACTCAAACCGGCTAAGTCCACTGAGGCCAGTTACATATATAAAATAACCAAAGATGGTTATGTGACCGATATATTCACAGAGGCTGCGGTTCTCTTCTGCCTGGCAGAACAAGAGCGGAAGCTGCTTATCGGGACTGGAAACAGCGGCCAAACCTTTACTGTCGACCCTGCCTCGGAGCAGCAGGCAATCATCTATCAGGATGAATACGCATCGCAAATAACCGCGGTAGCTGTGGCGGACGACGACGTGTATCTTGGGACGGCAAATCCTGCGAAATTGATAAAGCTGGCCAAAACTTTTGCTCCCGGGGGAACTTACACTTCTGCTCTTATAGATGCCGGTCAGCCGGCTAAGTGGGGCAAGCTGCAAATCGAGGCCGATATCCCACAGGGCTGCAAAGTTATGGTGGCTTCTCGCAGTGGAAACGTTAAAGATGTAAACGACCCGACTTTTTCAAACTGGACCAAACTGGCCGAAGTTACTGAGCCGCTGCAGCTGCGATGCCCGCTCGGCAGATTCTGTCAGTATAAGCTCGTTTTGCAAACCGAAGACCGCCGGAAAAGTCCGCTTGTAAGAGAGATTGCCGTTGCCGATACTGTCCCAAATCTGGCGCCGAAGGTTGAGTCCGTCAACGCCGAAAGAATCGAATCAACGGGCAAAATGGGATTGTTCAAAATCAGCTATAAAGCCGAAGACGATAACGACGACAAACTGATTTACAAAATAGATTTTAGAAAAGTTGGAAGAGAAAGTTGGATTGAGCTGGAAGAAGAGCTGGAAACAGACAGCTTCGAATGGGACGGAAGAACCGTCGAAGATGGACGGTATGAACTCAGAATAACCGCAAGTGACGAGAGAAGCAATACCACAACAACCAAATTGACGGGCAGTAGAATAACTGAGCCGGTGGTCGTTGATAACACCGGGCCGGTTATTAAAAAGCATTCTGTTGAGCGCGACGAGAAAACCGTAGTGCTGAAGCTGCAAATATCAGACCAGTTAAGTGCAATCGGCGGGGTAGACTATACCGTTGACAGCAATGCCGAGTGGATAAGCGCTGTGCCGGATGATTTCGTCTATGATACTACGGATGAGGATTTCACTATCGTCATCGAACAGCTGGACCCCGGCGAGCATATAATCGCCGTCAGAGTCTGTGATGACGTTGGCAATACAACGTATAAAACCTTCGAGGTTACCGTGGCGGGCGGCTAATCATTGTGCGATATATCGAATTTAAAAAAATAGTCGATACTGTCGAGTCTCTTTGCATAGCAAGTGCATACGAACTTCCGTCCGACGTTTTAGCTGCTCTTGAAGAAGCAGCGCAAAAGGAATCCAATCCGGCGGCAGTGAAAATATTAAATCAGCTCATCGAAAATGCCCGCATAGCAAAGGACGAAAAGATACCGCTCTGTCAGGATACGGGCCTGGCGGTTGTCTTCGTCGAACAGGGCTGCGAAGTGTTTGTTAAGGCAGATGGAGAGCAGACGTTATTCGATGCGATTAACTCCGGTGTCGCAGCAGGTTACAAAAATGGCTATCTTAGAAACAGTGTTGTAGCTGACCCGCTGAATAAACGCCGGGATACCGACTCAAATACGCCTGCTGTAGTTCATCACTCAATCGTTCCGGGCGATAAGTTAAAGATAACCGTTATTACTAAGGGCGGCGGCTGCGAGAACAAAAGTCAGTTCAAAATGTTCAACCCAACAACTGATAGAGAACAGATAATTGATTGGGTTGTTGATGTTGTAAGGACTGCCGGTGCCGATGCTTGTCCACCATTCGTTGTTGGCGTAGGGATTGGGGGCAATTTTGAGCTAAGCTGCCTGCTGAGTAAAAAAGCATTATTGCGAAATCTCCGGCAAAGAAATGGCGACCAGTTTTACGCTAAGCTCGAAGCGGATTTGCTTTTCCGAATTAATGCGCTCGGCCTCGGGCCTCAGGGCCTCGGCGGAGACACTACCGCATTGGCTTGTTTAGTTGAGACCGCTCCCTGCCATATTGCCTCACTGCCGGTGGCCGTCAATATCGAGTGCCACAGCCACCGCCACAGGTCAGCGGCCATCTGAGATTCCGAACTGAAATTTCGATAGGTCCTAATTTGAGAAATTCAAACAGAAGACCTCACGAAGCTTGAGTTGGGGACGAGAAGGAGAAAAAATGAGCAGGAAACAGTATAGTTTAATTGTGTTGGTGTTTGTGGCGGCGGTGGGATGTGGCGCTGAAAAACTGAGCGTTGTCGCAGAAGGTGCAAGGGTGGAAAAACTGGCCGGTGGTTTTAAGTTCACAGAAGGGCCGGCGGCTGATGCTGAGGGTAACATCTTCTTTACAGATATACCTAATAATCGAATTCATAAGTGGTCCCTGGACGGTAAGCTGTCAACGTTTCGCAAAGATTCCGGAGCGGCCAATGGTCTATTCTTCGATAAAAGCGGTAACCTTCTGGCCTGCGAAGGAGGCGGACGGCGGTTAGTGTCAATCAGCTGTGATGGAAAAGTGACGGTTCTGGCGGATAAATATGAAAACAAGAAGTTTAACAGTCTAAACGACCTCTGGGTTGACCCGAAAGGCGGAGTTTACTTTACCGACCCCCGTTACGGTGACAGAAGTGGTATGGAGCAGGACGGCGAGCATGTGTATTACCTCTCTGCCGACCGTAAAAGATTACTCAGGGTGGTCAATGATATGGTCAGGCCTAACGGAGTAATCGGCACCGCCGACGGTAAGCTGCTTTACGTTGCAGACTACGCAGGGAGGAAGACATTTGTGTATAGAATCAATGAGGATGGGACGCTGTCGAATAAAAGACTTTTTGCACCGGAAGGCTCGGACGGGATGACCATAGATAACGAGGGCAATGTCTATTTAACAACTAATGTGGTGGCAGTTTATAACAAAAAAGGCAAAAGAGTTGAGACAATCGAGGTCCCCGAGCAACCTGCGAATGTCTGCTTCGGCGGTAAAGATAAACGGACGCTGTTTATCACAGCGCGGACCGGCCTATACTCGGTACGGATGCGGGTGGCCTCAGCGGCGCAGCCTTAGCATTGGCCATTGCATTCCATCAGCAAAAACGCTATAATCACTTATCGTTTTTGGTTTTGAGCGAGAGATTTTCTGCAGCTTTTTTGTCAGGAGCATTTATGTCAGGTCATTCTCACTGGGCAGGGATAAAATATAAAAAGGCGGCCGTTGACGCCAAACGCGGCAAGATGTGGAGCAAGGTGGCGAGAATGATAATAGTCGCCGCCAAGAGCGGCGGAGGCGACCCATCTGCAAATCTTCCGCTGCGATATGCAATCGACAAGGCCAAAGCGGCCAATATGCCGAAAGAGACGATTGAAAAGGCAATCAAAAAGGGAACCGGCGAGGTCGAGGGTGTCAATTTTGTAGAGGTACTCTATGAAGGGTATGGGCCGGGCGGAGTGGCTATAATGGTCGAGGCACTGACAGACAACCGCAACCGAACCGCACCGGAAATTAGGAGACTATTCGAAAAGCACGGGGGCTCGGTAGGAACAAGCGGATGCGTCAACTGGATGTTCAGCAAGAAAGGGCTGATTACCGTCAGCACCGCTGACGCCGATGAAGATGAGCTTCTGGAAATTGCCTTAGCCTCCGGCGCGGACGATATGCAAAATACCGGTGAACTATTCGAGATAACCTGCGCCCCGGCTGCCTACGAGCAGCTAAAAGATGCACTAAAAGAGAAGGGTATCGCAACTCAGGTTGCCGAGATTTCGATGGTGCCACAAAATACAGTGCCGGTCAGCGAGGCGGGAACAGCTAAAAAAATAATTTCCCTGATGGAAGCGTTCGAAGACCACGACGACGTTCAAAACACATACGCTAATTTTGACATACCCGATGAAATAATGGCAAGTATATCGTAGTGCGTATTGCATATGTCGTACTATGGAACTGATTGGCCTGTGAGGAATTTTATTCGCAGCTTAGCACTGTTGTATTTTTCCTCGCCGAGCCGGCTGAATATTTGGCGTTCCGGATACATTATCTGAAACTGGCGGCGATAGCTATCTTCAATCTCAACAGCCTTTCTATACTGCTGAACGGCGTTGTCGTTTTTGTGCAACTTTTCGGCAATTTGAGCCAGTTCGAAATGCAGTCGGCCTGAGCCTGGATAAAGTTGTGTCGCCTTAAAACACCAATCGTAAGCTTTTTGTGTCAGGCCGAGCAGGCTATAGACCTCGCTTAGCTTTTCGTAATTTTTGAAATCCACCTTATCGCGAGCAATAGCAGCGAGAAAACAAGCTTCGGCCTTTTTGAGCAAGGCTGGCTGTGTATCCAACGTTTCGTTGTAATGCTGTAAATAGAGCCTGCCGTTGAGGTTCAATGCAGTTGGATCCAGCCGGTCGTCTTCAGCCGCCCTGTCCAGAAGCTCGTGGGCATATCCAAACTGCCGCATTTGTCGCTGAATCTTTGTGGTTTTGGCGACCGGCCACCACGCATAATAAAAATAAGCCCCAATTAATACCAACCCAGCCACTACAAGGACAGAGGACAGAGGACAGAAGACGGACGACGGATGACGGAGGAAAAGCTTGGGCCGAGAGTTCTGCTGGAGGTCCAATGCAATAAGGCAAGCTGCTATCGCCCAAAAGGCGGTAAATACACCCGGCTCAAAAATGGCAAAATCTATCAAATTATGTAAAAGTAAACCAAGAAGTGCACAAAAAAGAGCAGCAATTGTGATACTCGTATTGCGTATTGCGTATTGCGTATTGCGTGTAGTGTATTGCGGTGCCGTCAAAAGCCAAAAGCCAACAGCAAATGCAATCACCGGCGCAATATATAAGGTGAACACCACATAAATTATCACACCAAAAGTATCATCGACAGTAACAGGCATAATTACAGGCCTGATGAGCAGCAGTGCAACAGATACGATAGTTAAATAAGTTATAGCGAGGGTTCTGAAAGATGACCGCTGGTCGGCTTGTGCAGAAGAGCTTTTCTCGATGCTCGATACTCGATGCTCGATACTTGATGGGGGAATTGCCCTCCATAATGGTATGAAGAGCATAGCTAAAAAACCGACAAGGCCGAGCGGGCCATACTGCGTAAGAATAGAAAGCAGAAAATTGTGTGGGTCTGCAACAGTCTCCAGTGCAGCCGCGGGCTTGTAATGTGTGTAAAAATGGGCGAAGTTGCCCGGGCCGACACCCGTGAGCCAATGGTCAGCATACATCCGGGCTGCTGCGCGCCAATACTGCCACCTGACCAGCATTGAACTTCCGCCGGGCAGCCGGTGGTGAGTTAGTCCGTAGGTAACAACCGCCCAGCCGGCGGCGATGGAAAATAATAAGCAAACAAGCAATATGGTTTTTCTGTGCGTTTTCAGCCAATCACCGAAGTAAAGGAACGCAACAAATAAACCGGCTGCAATCAGGGATGCGGCGATTGCGCCTTTGCTGCGGGTAATGATAAGACCAAAAACAATGACAACCACGGCGATGCCACACTTAATAAGACAGGGCCGAGATTGGCGATTTTTGAACTTGTCGATAAACAAAGCAAGGGCGGCAAAAGAAGCCAATATCGCAAAGGAACCGGCGGAATTACCGGTTGTGAAAAAACCCCGGATATCCCTTGAATAAAGGCGATGCTCAAAAAGAAACTGCTGGAAAGAACCGCTCTGTATGCCAAGCGGCTCGAGCATAGTCCGGGGGGCCTGCTCGTATTGGTCAATCATCACCTGGTTGCTGACGAAAAACTGCTCGGCACACTGACAGGCTGAGACCACACCCAAAGCAGCAATAACTACCAGCACCAGTTTTATCTTCGGCTGCGAATCCAGTATCTGGACGAGTAGGACGGCCATCAACACCGGTGCGGTGAGACAGACGGCGTCAGTAATCGCAGCCCGCTTGTTCGGTGCGGCAAAAGCAGCAATGACAGCAGCTATACAAAACAGACACAGGCCGATTTCTACGGCAGTGAATCGATATAAAAATCTCTTACTACAAAAGCCATATATAAACCAGAATACAAATGAGAGAAACAGAACAGCCGATACGGACAGACTGTAAAGATTGTCGGGTGTGGTAGATTGCGAAGACGGCCCTTCGGTATAGGTCGTGCGAAGTGCAATCACGCAAAGGCAAAGAGCAAGCAGGATGTATTCTAAAATCACCTGACCTTTGCTTTTCTCGTATTGCGTATTGTGTATTGCGTATTGCGTATTAACCACGAATTTTCACGAACTAACACTAGTTCAAAATTCTAAACGGTAGTTTCAAGAATGGCGATAATTGATAAAACCATTATTGTTTGAATTAAGATTAGGATTGCGCCGGCGAGATTAACCTGATAGAGAAAAGTTGCGCCAAGGCCGGTACAAAGCGTAGCCAGATATAAAGTTAGAACTGTTTGGGTATCAGTCAATCCGCGTTTTTTTAATCGATGGGAAAAATGCTGGGTGTCACCAATGAAAGGGCTTTTGCCCTGTCTGAGCCGCAGGATGGTTACGCTGATAAAATCATAAAGCGGAACCGCCATAACAAGGGCTGGCATAAAAACCGGATACCATTGGCCACTTTGTGCCTGGTGATAATAGGTGGTGCGCAGGGTCAGCAGCGCTAAAAAAAAGCCTATTACAAACGAGCCGGCGTCACCCGCGAAGATTTTGGCGGGCGGGAAATTGAACACCAAAAAGCCCAACAATGTCCCTGTAAAAACAACTGCCAGGCCACCTACGAAGACCTGGCCGCTTATAACGGCTGCGGTGAATAAAATGCAGGACGCTATGACAGCGATACCGGCGGCGGCACCATCCATATTGTCAAGAAAGTTAAAGGCATTGATAATCAGAACTATCCAGACGGCTGAAAGGGCGGAAGTGGTTATTTTGCTCTCAATGAAAAACTCGACCCTGACCTCAGCAAAGGCGGCGGCGGTTATCGCAACTGCGAACTGGACAGCAAGTTTTAGGAACGGGCCGAGATGCTTTTTGTCGTCCCAGAGACCAAGCAGAAACAAGACGAGCACGCTGAGCAGTATAATCACAAGCTGTTTTGTTTTTCCGAGAAAATCGGCTGGGTCGATATTGGCTGTTTCGGCAAGCCAAAAGAGGCGGCCGGGGACGAGCAGAAATTTTATCGCAACTGCGGCAGCAATTACAACGGCAGTTATAGTAGTAAAGATTGCGATACCGCCGCCGAGGGGGATAACGGTTCGGTGGTATCTGTCTTCAGTTGGATGTGCAACGAACCCGATGCGCTCGGCCAACTTTCTTACGACGGCTGTTAAGACGACCGAGACCGCAAATGAGCCGGCGAGTAAAATTACTGATGAGAGGATTAATGTTTCGATTTTAACTGCTCCAGTAATCGCTTTCTTACTTTACTGAAAAAATCATGGTAACACTTTTGTTTATAATCCGGATAGGTGTATGATAAGGGACACCATAAGCCCTTGTCAAAAATAAGCGTTACCTCGGCGTATATTTTTTTCCCGATGTATATACGATGCGAGTAGTTCTTCGTTGTGGCTAAAATCAGCTTCGAAGGCTCAATTACGCCGGGGTCGAGATTAACCGGCCTGGGCAAGTCAAGGTTCAATTTTGTTGCTAATTTTTGTTCGAATTTGTTTGTTTGGCGCTTGATTTTCGCTAATTCGCCCGGGTCAATAAGTTGCTCGATACTAACAAACTGCCTTAAGATATTCTCGCCGGTTTCTTTATTGTAATAATTGGTCTGTGTAAATGGCCAAGTATCGCTTATTAAATCAGCCTTGCCAAACTCAGATGTTATCGCTTCTATTGCGGCCTGCAAGCAATCCTGATTAGCTGCCAAAATTCCAATTATCAACTTGACCAGCTTAGGGTCTTTTAGCTCCCACATTTGTGCTGCCGACTAACGTACTTGTGAATTTAGTTTTTCTTTTAGTGAATTAACCAAATCGACAGTTTTATCTGCCGCTTTTTCAATAGGGGCTTTCTCGCTTTTTGATTCGGAGCGCAGCTTTATCTCGACATTGCCATCGGCGACGGACTTTTGGCCTACAGTAACTCTTATCGGAATGCCAATAAGGTCGGCGTCTTTGAATTTTACTCCGCCTCGAAGCTGCCTGTCGTCCAGCAGCACGTCAACACCCCTACCTAACAATTGCTGATAAATCTCTTCAGCGACCTTAACTACCTGTTCATCATCCTGATTTACGGAAGTTACCAGAACTTCAAATGGGGCGATGCTAACAGGGAAAACAATACCATTATCATCATTGCCAAGCTCAATAGCAGCGGCAAGGATTCGGTTGATGCCGATGCCGTAACAACCCATAATGCAGGGCATCTCGCTGCCGGTTTCGTCAAGGAATTTTGCGCCGAGCTTCTCACTGTATTTTGTTCCGAGCTTGAAGACCTGGCCGACTTCGATGCCCTTCTTAAAGAGCAGCTTTTTGCCGTTATGCGTATCGCCCTCGACTGCATAGCGAATATCTGCGATGACAATATTTTCGCCTTCAAGCGGAAAATCTCTGCCGGGGATGACATTCTTAATATGATAATCGGTTTTGTTAGCGCCGGTTACACCAACCGCCATTGCTGCAACTGCGTGGTCGATAATAAATGGAATATCCATTCTATCTCTAAGTCCTACCGGCCCTGCGAAACCAACATTCGCGCCTGTTATCGTTTGTATATCATCTTCATCCGCGAGATCTACGCTTTCTCCCGTAGTAATTCTGAGCTTCTCATTGTTAATTTCATGGTCTCCCCGCACTAAAACAGCATAAAATCTTGGTCTAAGGGACTCACCAGGCCACCCAACGCCATCTTTATGAGTTACTTTATACTCTCCTATTTTTTTAGCAGTTTCCTTTAACGGGTGACTCTTATATATCAGAGTTTTAATCATTTCCTCAGGTTTGGTTTTCAGAAAAGCGCAAACGGCTTCGATTGAGCCGATATTTGGCGTATAAACTTCTTCTGTCTTTTGTCTTTTGTCTTTTGTCTTGTGTCTTATCAATGGGTCAACGGCAGCTCTTTCGATGTTGGCGGCGTAGGAATTGTCTTCGGTGTGAACTATTATATCTTCGCCGGATTCACACGGGACGGTGAACTGGTGAGAGCCGGAGCCGCCCATCTCGCCGGACTCGGCTTCGACGATGATGTATTCAAGGCCGCATCGTTTGAAAATCCTGCAGTAAGTGTCATACATTATCTTATAAGTTTCATCGAGACTTTTCAGGGCGGTGTGGAAGCTGTACGAATCCTTCATAATAAATTCACGGCTTCTCAGCACGCCGAAGCGCGGGCGAAACTCATCGCGGAATTTGAAGCTAATTTGGTAGATATTCATCGGGAGCTGCTTATACGAGCTTATTTCGTTTGCTGCGATACTTGTTACGACCTCTTCGGCGGTGGGTGCGAGGACGTTTTCACGGCCGTGGCGGTCGGTAAAAGTCGCCAGAGTTTCGCCGTAGTCAACGTCGCGGCCGGTTCTTTTCCACAGCTCTATCGGCTGAACGGCGGGCATTAAGATTTCCTGAGCGCCGGCCTTGTCCATCTCTTCCCGGACGATATTGATGACTTTTAGCAGGCTGCGCCAGCCGAGAGGCAGATAAGTGTAAGTTCCGCTGGCGAGTTTGCGCATCAGGCCGGCACGGAGCATCAGTTTATGGCTGGTTACTTCCGCATCGGCGGGAACTTCCTTGACCGTCGGTATTAACATTCGGCTGTATCTCATATCTCGTATTCCGTAAATGGTTCATTGTTCATAGTTCATTGTGTGGTTTTATAGCCCAAAATACGCAGGGTTGCAAGATTATATTTAGCGTTGGAATACACTGTTTGGCGCCGGTTCCGGTTTTTTTATTGATAATTGATAGTTAATAATCGATAATCTTTTACCGGTTATAAGTTATCAATTAACGGAGCTGACAATGGCACATAAATTTATCAATGAAATCGGCCCGGGGGAGGCAATTGATGATATTTATATGGTAAAAGAGCCGATTCTGCGAAGCACAACGCGAGGCGATTTGTATATAGCGATGTTCCTTTGCGACCGAACGGGGCAACTGAACGGCCGGATGTGGCAGGCAACCGAGGCTGTTTACAACTCGCTGCCGAAGCCCGGTTTTGTGCATATACAGGGAAGAAGCGAGCTTTATCAAAATAACCTGCAAATTATTATAAATAACATCAGCATCGTCGATGCAGGCGAAGTCTGCGTTGAGGATTTTCTGGCGCGAACCGACAAAGACACAAAGCAGATGTTCGAGGAGGTAAAAAGAATCGCAGCAGGGATAAAGCACCGCCAGTTAAAGGCACTGGTCGAAGAATTTTCAGCAGATACCGAACTGATGGAGAAATTCTGCACCGCGCCGGCTGCAACGACAATTCACCACAATTACCTCGGCGGGCTGCTGGAGCATACCCACAATATGCTGCGAGTAGCAGTTGCGATACTGCCTTTTTATCCGGAGGTGCAGGCTGATTTGGTTTTGACGGCGATTTTTATCCACGATATAGGTAAAACAGAAGAACTTTCTTACGATATGGCCTTTTCATATACCGATTCAGGACAACTAATCGGGCATATTGCAAAAAGCTACCTTTTACTAAACCGAAAGGCTGACGCACTGGTTGCGAAGGGGACAAAGATTGATGAGATGATTTTAGACGCTCTCGGACACATTATCTTGTCACACCACGGCAAATACGAGTTCGGCTCGCCGAAGCTGCCGGCAACACCTGAAGCCTTTATGGTCAATTATATTGACGATTTGGACGCCAAGATAAATCAGGTAACGGCAATGATTGACAACGAACCGGGCGATTCGAACTGGACAGGTTACAAAAAGCCTTTGGAAACGCGGCTTTACAGAAAACACATCGAATAAGAGGCAAATGGTTATTTTGAGTTCCGCCACAGGCGGATAAAAATGCTTTGAAATAAGCCCAGCCAGGCTATCCCCCCCAAGGGAGTCAGCCCGGCTGGGTTCTTATGACTTTACTGCCGCCTCGGTTTTTACGCCGTATCTGTGGAAAATATCAATTATTCTAAAGGGCTTAGCCATATTTTTATCGGCGGTGTGACAACAGTATGTCACACCTCGCAAAAAAAGGTCGTAATTCGGCGCAGATTTCATCCGCCGTCTGTCTATCGGATAAAATTATTCCGGTAAAAGAAGTGAAAAAGGATTGTCGCCGGCCGATGAGGGCTGTCAGCCCAGCTCCTCGGAGGGGCGGGGTTAGCAGTGCAGAGCCAACAAATCGGGATTAGATGTTCCGCCCCGTAAGACCAGTGCCTAACTTATGGGGCTTTGCGCAGAGTCTCTCTTTAGGACAATGCCGGAAAATCGCCAGATTTTCTCGAACTGCTTATGTGACAGTAACTCTTTGCCCACGACGGGGTCGGCAACAGTAATCATCCTGTCCGAGACCTCAAGGACAGCGACGCAGTGGTCCGACAGAAGCGCGCTCTTTACCACAGCTAAGATAATACCCATATCCTTTAGCTGAGCAATGGAGTCGAATCGGCGGTAATGACATCTCAGGCCCTCATCACCGTAGCGGTTCTGAAGTGCTGCCTGGAGGCAGCCGGGCAAAGTGCCTACGACCGGGCTTGTGTGAGAAAGTATAGCTATCTCTCCTTCGTGAGCAGGCAGACCCAATCTCCTCAAAGCCGTTACCGCTGCAGCCGGAGCACAAGTATAACCTGTGCTCTGATAGCAAATACCGTTAGAATCAACCCGGGTTTTGAGATTGGCCAGACGGCCCTCGAGCAAAGCAGGAGCAAGAAAAGGCAAAACCGAAAACCAAACTACAATCGTAACCATCAGGATGCAAACCGCTACTTTCTCGAATTTGTAAGGCAGCCGTGACAGCGGAGTGGTTAAGCCCATTGTAACGGCTAAAGAAAAAATGACGAACTTTACCCGCCCTGCCGTCCAGACAAACGGCGGCACAAAGGCCAGCGAATTAGAACATCTGGTTACTGCCAGAAACACAATGAGCAAAAGGGACAGGAAATAGCCCATCATCCAATAGGCCTTGCGAAAACGCGAAAACACCCTTCCAAGAAAAATGCCCAACAGGGCCACTAAAATAATACCTATAGTTTCAAGCCAAGGGTTCATTCATACCCTCCTCACGATTGAACCACCCCTATCAAACAGGACTTATTGTATCAAATCGAGAGCCGTCAATCAAGAAAATTACCGGAAAGCTAATGTATCTGCCTGATATAAAAGAACTTACGGAGTTTATACTTCAGTGACCTAAAAAAAGTATGAATTGTGCGATAATTCTCTTGACATCAATTTGATGGTTCTGTAGACTTGGTAAAGAAACTGTAGAATTAGCGAGGAGTGGCGGAATGTCATTTTTTATTCGATTCGATTTTTTGCTCTACAAAACGGGGGAATCACAAAGCCATCTTTTAATTAGGAGGATTTAATTATGAGAGCGATAAAGCCAAAATTTGAATGTTTATTGGTAGCACTTGTAGTGCTAACGTTAGCTACAGGCGTGGCCTTGGCTGACACTGTCGGCCGGGTAGTTGTCAAGCTCGAAGCATTTCCACCGGTCGGCTACGACATTACGCAAGAGAATGGCTTCGCTGCCATTTCGATGGAAGGTTTTGGGATGACAAGTTCTCCCGGAGACCCGATGCTTCCGCACAAAGTGCAGGATATTCTCCTGCCTCCGGATGTCATTGACTCGACGGTGAAATTGAGAATAGTGTCGGCTCAGAAGCGTACCCTTGATGGAACATACAACATCAAGCCGGCAGGTTTTCCGATACGGGGAGATAATAAGAGCATTGTAGATGGCAGGAACGTTGATGTATATCAAAGCGATGCCGACTACCCCGAGAGTTCGGTAAGACTTCTTTATTGTTCCCAGATGAGGAAATGGAAGTTCGCCAGGGTAGATTTCATCCCCTTCCAATACAACCCTGTATCCGGGAAGCTAACGCTTACCGAGAGCGTGGAGATAGAGATAAGCTATAGCACCTCGCCAACTGCGCAGGCTGCGAGCCTTATGCGCGACACGGTTTTGGAGGATGTAGCTGCCAAGCGCTTCATAAATTACACCAAGGTCAGCGGTAGCTACGGCCAACAAGCCATCTCAGCAGGGGAGCCTTCGCCGGCCAATTATGACTATGTCATAATCACCACAAATGCTATAAATACCGGCAGCACAAAACTGAGCAGCTTCGTGACGCACAAACAAAGCCTCGGCTATAGTGTCCTGGTTGTTATCTACGGGACCAGCATTCAGCCCCTGACCGGCCAGGCGCCTAACCACAAAGCCGAGAAGATAAGGCAGTGGTTAATAAACAACTATACCTCGATGGGCATTAAGTACGTCCTGTTGATTGGTGACCCTTCCCCCTACGAAAGCGGAGAGGGTGATATCCCGATGAAGATGTGCCATCCTGAGAGGAACGCAGTCTACGAAGATATGGCACAAACGCCGACCGACTATTTCTATGCCGACCTGACCGGCAACTGGGATATAGATGCCGACCTATTCTATGGAGAATGGGACCCAGGCGATGGCAGCGGAGATTATCCTGTCACCGGAGGAGTCGATTTCACGCCGGAGGTCTATGTGGGTAGAATCCCTGTATATAGCACCGACTATACTGACTTAGACAATATACTGGAGAAGATGATTGACTATGGGAACGAGTCTTCGATAAGCTGGCGGGCTAACATACTGCTGCCTATGGGCTTTCAGCATGCGACCGGGCCCTACGATGGGGCAAAACTGGCCGAGCAGATGAAGGATGACTACTTAGACCCGGCCAGCTACTCAAGCTGGCGGATGTATCAGCAGGGTAACGGCCCCTGCGGCAATACCTCCAGCTATACCAGTGAGGAAGATCTGAGGGGAGGTTCAGCAACACCAAATGTAAAGAACCGCTGGTCAGGTGCCGGCACCCCTGCGATACCGAATGACTTCGGCATCGTCTGCTGGTGGGCACACGGCAGCGCCACAAGCGCAAGTGTGGGTTACAGCGGATGCTGGGATGGAACGCTGATGCAAAGTTCCTATTGTTCCTCGCTTGATGACGACCATCCCGCCTTTACTTATCAGTGCTCCTGTACCAACGGACACCCTGAGACCAGTAACAATCTGCAGTATGCCATCCTCAAACAGGGCGGCATAGGCACTGTAAGCGCAACCAGGATTTCCTGGTTCAGTACCAGTGTTGGATATGGCCAATTCGATGGCAGCGTTACCAACTCGGGTATCGGCTATGAGTACGTTGCCCGGCTGGTCCAGAATCTCGGGGCGGGTGATGCTCTATATCAGGCAAAAAGCAGCATGAGTCCTAACGCCCATCAATGCTGGTTAATGAACTGGTACGATTTCAACCTCTATGGTGACCCTGAACAATCTATTGGGCAGGTCGGTCCAGTGCTCAAATGGCAACAGCCGCCCGACGACACCGAACAAGGCATCGATATCCGCTGTGACCGAAGTGATGGAATTAACCGCATCTTGGCCGATGATTTCCCGTGCACTACAACCGGCCCAATCACAAAGGTTACTATATGGGGCTCGTGGTTTAACGATATCAAAGGCACAATCAGCAAGATTCACCTCAGCATTCACAGTGACAACCCCTCTGGACCTTTCGGCTGGTCGGAACCGGATGAGCTGCTATGGGAAGGTGATTTCTCTCCCGCTGATTTTAACGAAACACTCTATAAAACACTATACGAAGGCGAATGGTTCTGGGACCCGACAGCTTACCTGCCACCACCAACATCGATGGCTGACAAGAACATATGGCAGTATGACATCTCCATTGACTCAAGCAAAGCATTTATCCAGCAGGGCGACCCCTGTGAGCCGGTCGTTTACTGGCTGGATGCTTATGTCGAGTTAGAACCAGATACCAATAATCCTAATTTTGGCTGGAAATCAACGTACGAGCGGGAGCAGTGGAACGATGATGCAGTCTGGTGGGATGACGCTCTAATGGTCTGGAACGAACTGCGCTACCCCCCGGGGCACTACTACTCTGACGCTTCTATCAACCTGGCATTTTCGATTATGACTGGTGAAGAAACAGAGCCGGAAGACATCAAATGGTCGCAGCCGCCAGTGCCGCATCCAGATTATGAAGATACCTATATCGGCTGGGACGAGGAATCCCACGACTGGCTGCCCAGAATGGTTCTTGATGACTTCCAATGCGATTCTAACAGACCGGTTACGGCAATCCGCTGGTGGGGCTCTTTTCTCGGTTGGAACGATAATGTGATACCAGATGAACTTCCGAATTCTTTCCTTATCACAATCTGGGATAATGTCCCGGCCGGGGTAGATGCAGCCTACAGTCATCCAAATGAGATAATCTGGGGCACTATCTGTGATGTTTATGATGTCAACTTCTATGGTTGGGAGTATGACCCACGGTACGGTCAAATAGACCTCGCTAAATTTGAATTCTATCAGGAGCTCGACCCCTGTGATTACTGGTACCAGCCGAACGACGTCAACGTATACTGGCTGGGCATAGCAGCACGCTACGGCGATATGCCTCACGACCCATGCTATCCGTGGGGTTGGGAGACACGAGAGCATTTCTTCGAGGATGATGCAGTTCGCTTCTTCGGCTGGCCGGAGCCCAATAAGACCTATCCACCATCAATGTTCGAGCCTATCGAGTGGAATTACGAAACCTGGGACCTGAGCTTCGAGCTGCTCTCCAGCCCAAAGATACCACCCAAGCCGCTGCTTATTAAACACTCAAAGTGGTCTCAGCCACCCATCGAGATTGACCCAACGGCAGAAGTTCCAACATACTGCGGCTGGGATGAGGAATCTCACAATAAGCTCGAGCCTGGAACGCCGTTTATGAAGATAGTCGCAGACGACTTCCGCTGTATCGGCTCAATGCCCGTAACAAGTATCCACTGGTGGGGTTCATTCTTCGATTGGGAATGGTCGTGGGCTCATGGAACACTGCCGCCCGTTGTGCCCGAGAAATGCTGGATTGGGTTCTGGAGTAATGTTCCCGCAGGTGCGCCACCATATTATCTATCGTATAGTTATCCGGAGATACTGCTGCACAGTGTGACGATACCTGTGGAACGGCTCGAGATTAGTGAGGTTGGTTCCGATGAGTATTACGGTCAGTATCCTTATGATATCTGCTATCAGTACAACGTTGATTTGGAACCTGAAGAAGTATTCTGGCAGGATGAATTTAGTGAGATGACTTATGATGACATTTACTGGATAAGTATCGTAGCGGAGTATAATGATGTGGTTGAGCCGTATTACAAGTGGGGCTGGAAGACCCGTCCGTGGCACTGGATGGACGATGCCGTAACGTTTACTTTAGACTTTGAACCTGCCGCGGGTTTTGCTCTCGACCCTACCATAGTAAATCCGATTGTAGACCCTGTGTGGGGTGAGAGCTTTGATATGGCGTTTGAGCTTGACACCGACCCGAATTACGTCAAGTGGGAGCAGGACTATACCGGCATCCGAAACTGGCCGCACTATGAGGATGAGATGTCTATGGGTACCGTGGAGAGATGGACAGAAGTAGAAACCAAGTGGCTTCAGGCCCCGGACCTTTCTCCAGCTGGTATCGACGTGGATGCAACGATGGAATTAACTGTTGCTCCAATATTTCCACCACAGATTCTTGCAGATGATTTCAACTGCATCAAGACGGGGCCGATTACAAACATAGCCATCTGGGGCTCTTGGTTCTACGATGAGATGCCTTTTGGAGGAGACCCGACGGCTGTTGAATTTACGCTGAGTATTTACAGTGATAATCCTTCGGGGCCTACCGGCGGCTGGTCAGAACCAAACGAGCTACTGTGGAGAATAGATTTCCCTCCAGGAGCCTTTATGGTTGAGGGACCTTATATGGGACCGGAAGGCTACTATAGTCCCTGCGCCCCCTTCTATGAACCGCAAAATCATTTTATGGCCTGGAAATACATTTTCTCCATCGACGCGGCAGGAGCGTTCATTCAGGAAGGCGACCCCTGTGAGCCGGTGATTTACTGGCTGGCTGTGCAGGCACGGCCAATTCCCGAAGGGCCATCCCGGTTTGGCTGGAAGACCTCGATAGGACACTGGAATGATGATGCAGTCTGGGCCATAGGTGAATTTGGCGACTCATTTCAACCGTGGATGGAGCTACGCCACCCGGAGACCAACGAATCGCTCGACTTAGCGTTTGAGATTACGACCGAGAAGGAGTATGAAGAGTTCGTTCCCGAGCGTCTTGTGGCTGACGACTGGCGTTGTGAGCGGAGAACACCGGTAACGGCGATTGCGTGGTGGGGCTCCTATATCGGCTATGGCTATGAGGCGTGCAGCGAGGGTCCATTTATGCCTCTGCCGGTGAAGCCAGATTACTTCCGGTTGAATATCTGGACCGACGTGCCGGCGGGTGGTAGTACTGCTGCCAGCGGTGGCGAAGCTGGAGCAATGACCGACGCACAGATCGCCCAGATCAGGCAAAACGCCAGTTCTGCAAGTGTTAATGTCCCTGTCGGTCTGCAGAAGACCAATATGGGTGAGGAACGGCAGATTATCTTCACAGGCCATGTTCTCAGCACGGACAACAGCACGAGCGGCTCCTGCGGCAGCATCCTCTATGCACCTACCCAGGACGATGACGCGACTTTCCGCGCCGCGGTCTCTACTGCGTGTGGCGGCGCGACGGTGGATTACTACGATGCCAGAGTTGGCACTCCGGATTTGGCACTTCTTTCTACCTATGACTGCGTCTTTACGTGGGTCGACCTTCCTTACGCCGATAAGGACCTGTTCGGCGATAATCTTGCCGACTACGTAGATGCCGGTGGCAAGGTTATTCTGGGTCAGTGGTGCTACCAGAGCGACCAGACTAACTGGTTGGAAGGAAGAATCATGACTTCGGCTTACTGTCCTGTCACCGTCTCGAGTAGCTATAACAACGGAATCTACAACGGTGACGGAACCGATTGTGTTCACAATGGCGTCAACGCTTATGACACCACATACTTAGATGACGCCACCTTGCAGCCTGGCTGCTACTCAGATGGCACCTTCACAAATGGCGAGCTGTCTGTCTCTTGGAGACCGGACAGGAAGGTCTACTATAGCGCCGGCAATACAGGTACGTACCATGGCAATGGAGACTGGGCGCAGCTCACCTGCAACATGTGCTGCTGTATATCATTCAGCCATCCAAAAGACATAATCTGGGAGTATGAGGCCTGTGATTACGACGAGGTGCTGGTCGGGTATGACAAACATCCTGAAGGAGAGCCGAATGAGCCGGTCTTCCGTTATTCGGTCAGACTGCCTGAGGATGATTGGTTCCGTCAGCCTGACTTTAATGAGGTTTTCTGGTTAAGCATACAGGCTGTATATGATTCCAGTACGCCAAACTATGACTGGGGCTGGACGAACCATAACCATATGTTCAACGATAATGCCGTTGAAGGAGGATATGTCTGGGATCCGGAAGAATGGTGGCACTGGGAGCCGCTTTACAGTGAGCAAGCCGAAGATAGCGTAGATATGTCGTTTATCCTGTTCACCGACCCCGATGAATGCGTCAACTGTGCCGATTATAACATAGATTATATAATTAACTTCAAGGATTATGCTGACTTTGCAGACGATTGGCTCTGGACAGGTATGGCCGGTGGCTATAACAACTCCGACCTTAACTGTGACGGCAGTGTTGATTGGTACGACCTCAAGATATTTACCGACCAGTGGCTTGATAGCTGCCCGTAAGAGTTCCGGAGCAGTCAGATTTGCAAATTGAAAAGCTGTGAGTGCTTTTTGCCGCTCACAGCTTTTTCTTTTGTGAAAATATGGAACTTGTACCTCCAGTGACCTAAAAACACGAATTAATTGTGCGATATTTTTCTTGACATCACTTTGAAAGTTTTGTAAACTTGTTGTAGGTAATTGTGTAATGAGCGAGAGGAGTGGTGAAATGCCGTATTCTCTTTCGATTTAGCTTTTTTCACTTTACAAAACCAGAAAATCGCTCAAACAAAACAGCTTTTTTAATTAGGAGGATTTAGTTATGAGAACATTCAAGCTGAAATTCGTAATTACGTGTGCACTGGCAGCCTGGCTTGCTGTCTTTGTGGTTTCATCATTCGCAGGCGAGGCCTGTGTGGTGGAAGATAACGGCACCGGCACTATCACACTACCACCAATGGGCTGTGAGTATACAAGCCCGGACGAGGTCTTTATGATTATAGATGGTCTGCCACCCGGGACTACTATCGAGATGGCTGGAATTCTAAAGGATTTTATTTGCTGCGGTGACACCTGTCCGGCCTGCTCGCTGCCTTTGCCTCCGGGTGAATGTGAGATGGCCGGCGGCACTCTGGGCGGCCATGGTGACTGTTTTAACTCCACGCTGGAGTTGACAGTTACTGGCACCGGTGAACTGGCCGGTTTCAGCCGTCATCTGGCGGTTCCTGTTTTCTGCGAAGTCCATACAGGCCCGAGAACTCCCGGCGACCCAGTCCAGGATTTTGACAGTGTTGTCTTCCGTTTGCAGGGTGAGCTTTTCGGCGACCCGGATTTCTGTACATTCCGCATCACGGGCGGTACAGATTTTGGGCTGCCGAGTCCGGGGCAAACTACGCTAACAGAATTACCGAGTGGCGACTTCGCGGTGGACAGCTTCTTTGACATTACATATCAAATTGAGTTCGAGGGATGCCCCGACAGCATGCTGGCTGATTATGCAGGCACAACCACAGCGACCATCAGGATGGAAACGGGGTTCGCGGAAGAATGTGGCCCGAAAGCAGATGGCAGTGGCTGCAAAGATGTAGATTGTCTGGTTGAGGGATATGAATGTCAGCCGGCGTGTGTGAATTTTGACCCAGATACCGGCTATACCACCGTTATTGATTGTGAGTGCCGTGACCCCGACGAGTGTCATATTGACCTTGGTTCGGGCTTAAACTGTGTGGTGGAAGATAACGGCACAGGGACGGTCACATTGCCGCCGATAGGCTGTGAGTATACAAGCCCTGATGAGGTTTTTCAAATTATAGATGGTCTGCCACCTGGGACTACTATCGATATGAATGGTATCTGGATGGACTTTTATTGCTGCTATGAAACCTGTTCGGCCTGCTCGCTGCCCCTGGCTCCAGGTGAATGTGAGATGCCCGGCGGCAGTTTGGGCGGCCATGGTGACTGCTTCCATTCAACACTGGACTTGACTGTTACAGGCACCGGCGAACTGGCCGGCTTCAACCGTCATCTGGCGGTGCCGGTCTTTGCCGAGGTCCACACAGGCCCGAGAACTCCCGGCGACCCAGTCCAGAAGTTTAACAGTGTTGTCTTCCGTTTGCAGGGTGAGCTTTTCGGCGACCCGGATTTCTGTACATTCCGCATCACGGGCGGTACAGATTTTGGGCTGCCGAGTCCGGGGCAAACTACGCTAACAGAATTACCGAGTGGCGACTTCGCGGTGGACAGCTTCTTTGACATTACATATCAAATTGAGTTTGAGGGCTGTCCCGACAGTGTTCTGGCCGGTTACTCTGGTACAACTACAGCAACGATTAGAATGAAAACGGGCGGATGTGATACGCCGCCAAGCTGTAGCGGAGGTTGTCCGGAGTGCAAGTTCTGTTTAGAAACGGAAACATTTAATCTCGATGGGACTGTTGACATTTGCTGTAACTGTGTGCCGGATGCCGACCTGAACGGAGATGGAATAGTCAATTTTAAGGATGTTGCTATACTTGCAAACCAGTGGCTGACAACAAGGTAGTGGTTTGTGTAAGCACATATTGGTTAACGTAATACAACGGGCTGCAAGCTACGGGCTTGCAGCCCTTTTTGCTATCGTATTGGGATTGATAATTTGGGGCAGGTGCGTATAATTGCCTTGTAAGATGGTAAACAAGTCAAAGATATATACAGTCAGCCAGGTCAATTCACTAATCAAGGGGATTCTGGGAAGTAATCTGCCGAGGCAGATGACGATAACGGGGGAGATAAGCGGGTGGAAAGGACCGCACGCGAGTGGATATTGTTTTTTTTCACTGAAAGATAAATGGACGGTGCTGCCCTGTGTGATGTGGCCGGATAAGCTTGCGAAGGTGAGATTCAAGCCTGAAAACGGCCTTGCGATTTTCGGGACGGGTTACATTGGCGTATATGAACTGCAGGGGAAATATCAGTTTTATATTGAGTCGATGGAGCCAGCGGGCAAGGGGGCATTATGGTTGGCATATGAACAGACAAAAAATCGTTTGGCTGGGGAAGGGCTGTTTGATGAAGCGCATAAAAAACCGTTGCCGAAGTATCCGAAACGGATAGGGATATTAACGAGCGAATCAGGCGCAGCGGTCCGTGATATTGAGAAAAGTATTTTTGACCGATGGTCCTGCGTGTTGTGTCTCTATCCAGTGCCAGTGCAGGGAGAAGGTGCGGCGGAGAAGATTGCGGTGGCTATCAGAGATGTAAACAGGCGCAATAGGAAACTGAAGCTCGATGTTCTGATTGTCGGCAGGGGCGGCGGGTCGATGGAGGATTTGTGGGCGTTCAATGAGGAGGTTTTGGCTCGGGCGATTTTCGATTCGAAGATACCTGTCATAAGCGCAGTCGGCCACGAGATTGATACCACTGTTGCAGATTTGGTTGCGGATATGCGGGCTTCGACGCCGACAAGAGCGGGTGAAGTAGCGGTACCGGACAAAAAAGAGGTCCTTGAGGTGCTGGCGGATGTGGATAGACGATTGGTCAGAGAGATTGACTCACGGATGGAACTTTCAGCAGAGAGGTTGCAGACGCTTCTTGCAAGCAGTGTGTTTAGGAATCCGCTTTTGCCGGTGCGCAACCGTGAGCAACAGTTGGATGAGATGGGAGGCACACTCGAAGAATTGATAAGGGATATGTTAACAAGAGCGAGGGAGAAGCTGGGAGAGTATTATGAGCAGGTTGTTAAGATTGAGCCGCATCGGCTGATGGGGAAAATGAGGGATGATTTGAATAATCTAAGAAGCCGAGCGGATATGGGAGTGCATACAATTTTTAACAACAGGCAGATGCAATTTTCGGATGTAGGGAATCGGCTGGTGGAGAAGATGAAAAGGCTTCTGGTCGAGAAACAGCGGATGCTGTCTATAAGTTATGAACGGTTTATGAGGATTGAGCCACACCGGCTTTTGAGCAGGGAAACTGTTGATTTGAATAATTGGGTAAGTCGGACAAATGCAGCGTTGCGGGCGAATATGAATGAGTGCAAAATGCAACTTACAACGCAGTTAGGCCATTTAGCTGCCTTGAATCCGAAATCGGTTCTGCAGCGGGGATACAGTATTACTACCAATAAAAAAACCGGCCGTTTGGTGCGGAATTTGGAAGATGTCCAAATCGCAGATTACATAGTTACCGAATTTGCCGGCGAGAATTTGATTGAAAGTGAAGTGAAAAAAAAGCAAAATAGAAACAAATAAGTCGGGGTCTGATTATGGCAAAAAACGAGAACAAAAACGATATAAGCAAAATGAGCTTTGAGGAGGCAATCAAGGAGCTTGGTGGTATTGTCCAGAAGATAAAGCAAGGCGAAATACCGTTGCAGGATAGTATCGAACAATATGAAAAAGGGATGGCCTTGATTAAACGCTGCAAGGGTATATTGGGAGAGGCTGAGAAACGAATTGACAAGATATCTGGACCGGAGGGAAAATCAGAAGAATATCCGCCAAGTGGAGAACCAGAAGAACCTCCAGAAGACGTACCTTTTTGATAAGAAGCTATCAGAGTAGTTTTGCGAGCGTGGCGGAACTGGCAGACGCGCAAGGTTTAGGTCCTTGTGTCCTTATGGACGTGTAGGTTCGACTCCTATCGCTCGCATTTGGTAACTGGTAACTGGTTATTGGTTAAAGGATTAAGATAGGAATGGTCGGTAAACATTTCGGACTGCAAGAAAAACGAACCAGCGTAAGAATTGAGATTGTGGCGGGGCTGACGACATTTCTCACAATGGCCTACATTATCTTCTCGCAGCCGAACATCCTCGGCCCCACAGGAATGGATAAGGATGCCCTTATTGCGGTAACCTGTATCATATCAGCCATTGCCACGATAATAACCGGCATTTTTGCCAACGCCCCAATAGCTATGGCACCGGGTATGGGCCTGAACGCATTCTTTGCATATCTTGTTGTCTCTGGCAAGATGAATTGGCAAACGGCTCTGGGCGCCGTGTTTCTGTCGGGTTTGCTCTTTCTGATTTTGACTTTGTTAGGGTTGAGAAAGAGAATTGTCGAAGCGATACCTGCGTCGCTTATCTCGGCCATCGCTGTTGGGATTGGGCTTTTTATTACGTTTATGGGACTGGCTGACCTGGGCATAGTTGTTTCCGACCAGATTACTATTGTATCAGCCGGGCCTATAACCTCGACGGTCTTAATCGGATTCGCGGGCCTGCTCGTGATGATTTATCTGGAAGCGAAGAACATAAGAGGGGCCTTGCTTATCGGGATTCTGGTTAGCACGGCTCTGGCGACCGTCTTCGGGAAGATTGAAATGCCGGAGCAGTTTGTCTCCTTTGACATAAACATCAACCCTATCGCGTTGAGGCTCGATATTCTCGGGGCGCTTAAGTGGGGCTTTTTCGGTAGCATATTCACGCTGATGTTTATAGATATGTTCGACAGTATCGGCACACTTGTCGCCTGCTGCCACCAGGCCGGTATGGTCGATGAAGATAATAAAATCAAAGGCCTGGACAGGCTTTTGGGTATCGATGCCATAGCGACTATGGCGGGAGCATTGTTCGGAACCTCAACGACCACTTCTTATGCCGAGTCGGCGGCGGGTATCGAGCAGGGGGGGCGAACAGGGCTGACGTCGGTTGTTACGGGGCTACTGTTCTTACTGGCTCTGCTGTTTATACCTGTTGTCCGGATAGTCCCTGAGTACGCTACTGCACCGGCACTTATTATGGTCGGATTGTTCATGATGAAAGAAGTGAAAAAAATTGACTTTGCAAATATTGAGGAGGCCTTTCCCGCCTTTATGATAATGGTTATGATTGCTCTAAGCTACAGTATCAGCACAGGTTTGGCTTTTGGTTTTATCTCGTTTACCCTTATAAAAATAGTGTCAGGCAAAGGCAGAAAGGTTAAACCGGCTATGTGGGTTATTGCGATTCTATCCATACTGTTTTTGACAATAGACTACATAGGCGGTGTCATCGAATACGTGCGAAATCTTATGTAATCTTACGGAAAGGCTGACGGCTTGAGTGACATAAGGAAGGTTTGATATGGTTTCTCATTTCAGAAAACGTTTGTTCTCTTCTCTGCTTCTATTATTTGTTTTCACTAATTTCTTTGCCTTGTCCATTTCGGCGAGCGAGAGCTTGATTAATTACGAGAAGGGCCGGACGCCGACAGAGATAGGAAGCCGCTTGGTCAAAAACCTGCTCGGCCGTAAAGAGTATATGCTTTATTCAGGAGAGGGACTCCACTACGCCGAGGCGTGTACCGCTTACAGTGCATACCGTTTTGCAGGGCTTACCGGCAATAAAGAGCTCCTCGCTGAATTAAACAAACGCTATGGCTGGATAATCGACAACGATAAGCTTATTTCACGCAGACCGCATGTAGACCAGAGTGTTATAGGAATTCTGCCTCTGGAAATTTTTATGCAGACTGATGATAAAAAATTCCTTGAACTGGGTTTATCTTTTGCAGACAGGCAGTGGCAAGGGCCTCGAGAAGATGGCTTAACGAGCGAAACCAGGTGGTGGATTGACGATGCATATATGGTCGGAATGCTGCAGATGCAGGCATACAGGGCGACGAGCGAAATCAAGTATGCAGACAGAGGGGCACTACAAATTGCTGCATATCTCAAAAGGCTGCAGCAGCCGTCCGGTTTGTTTTTCCACGGCCCCGAGCATCCCTTCTATTGGGGACGTGGGAACGGCTGGGTGGCATCGGCTCTGACCGAGGTTCTCAAATCATTGCCGAAGGACAACCCCAGAAGAGGTCAGATTATGGATGGCTATCTCAAGATGATGGCGACTCTTCTAAAATACCAGTCTAAAAGCGGGATGTGGCGTCAGTTGATTGACTACCAGTCTTCGTGGGCTGAAAGTTCGTGTACCGCAATGTTCACCTATGCGATGATTACAGGAGTTAAACATGGCTGGCTCCAGGGCGACGAATATCATCTCGCTGTGCAAAAAGCCTGGAACGCACTTTGTGCGCACCTTGATAGTGAAGCAAACCTTACGGAGATATGTGCTGGGACGGATCGAGGCAATAGTATTGAATATTATCTTAAAAGGCCAAGAACGCTGGGAGATTTGCACGGGCAGGGACCTTTGCTATGGTGTGTCTGTGAATTACTTGATACAAGTTCGGCAATTCAAGCTGCTAAAAAGACGCAGCAGGATAAAAAAGGAGGCAATACTATGGAAATAAAAATTACCAGTACGGCCTTTGCTGAGGGCGGGATGATTCCGTCGAAGTATACCTGCGACGGCGAGGATATTTCACCGCCTTTGCAATGGGACTCGGTCCCTGAAGGCACGAGGAGTATCGCTCTGATATCCGACGACCCCGACGCACCGGTGGGAACCTTTGTGCACTGGGTCATATTCGGCCTGCCGGCCGAGACCAGAGAGCTTGATGAAAACATTCCCCCAGCCGAGACCTTGCCAAACGGCGCCAAACAGGGCATTACCGACTTCGGCAGGGTTGGTTACGGCGGACCCTGCCCACCGAGCGGTACGCACAGATACTTCTTCAAGATTTATGCTCTCGACGCAGAACTGCAACTTGGCGCCGGCACCGGCAAACGTGATTTGCTAAAGGCTATGGAAGGGCACATCCTTGCACAGGGACAACTGATAGGCAAATACAAAAGGCAATAAACTTAACGGCCTGATTCACAAATTCAGAGCTTTTGCAGTGCAGTGGCTGTCTGCATTCCAAGCAGCATAAGATAGTCCAAATCACTGAGATTGTAGTGGTCGTCGCGAAAAGTGTTATTAGCATATATCACACCGAAACAGCCAGCCGGGCCTATAATAGGCGCTATCACCACAGAGCGTATCTGCCCTTTTTTTTCCTTGCTCATATCTCGCGAAAAGATAAAAAGCAGGAACTGGCTTTTCTCAACCATCTCATTAACTTTTTCATTAAGTTTTATGTTACCTAGCTCCAGTGTTTTACCGTCCCGACTTCTGCCGGCGTGACATGTCATCGGGCCTGTAGGCTTATCTCTCAATGCACACCAATTATGATATGTACCAAGCTGCTTTGATGTGATATCCAATAAGGCCAGCAGCAACTCGTCCAGGTTACCCGCCTGGCCGACTGCCTCGATGGCCTGCAATAAATCCATCCCTCTTTGGGCCGGTAATCTTATAGGGGGGGCGTCGGCGGTATCTAATTTTCTTTCTATAATTTGCAGGCCGCCGGAGGGCGCTGCGAGCGTATCTTCCAAATGAGCTGGTTTCTCAATCTCAGCAGTATCTTCGAGATTGATTTCGATAGTATAATCGGTTACACGAATACAATCACCGGTCTTAATGTCAACCTTATGAATCGCCTGGTCATTTAGATATGTCTTGTTCGCAGAGTCCAGGTCTTCGACCATCCATTTCCCATCCTGGGTGTTAAAGATTACCGCGTGCTGTCTCGAGACCGCTCTGTCGGGCAGAAAAACCTGACTGTCTTCGTGTCTGCCTATATAAATAGGCCCCTTGGTGAACCGAAATTCGTTGACAGTTCGACCGTTTTGTTTTACAACCAAACGCATTGATTATCCTCCCTGGGTTCCTGCAAAGCGGGGCCCTGCATTTGGATTATAAAGTTCGCATACTCTATTATGCACAATTTGGTGTAACTTGTCAAGTAAACAATTGCCGGATTTGCTCTGACGATGGGTATAGAGGAAACCCCTAAAAAAGGGTTCAGACGTGCCGTGATGTGGGCTGCGCTGGCGCTGGTCATATTATCGGTTTTTCTGTTTGTTTACGGTGCATTTCTCGGTTCATACGAAGCAAAAAACTTTTTTAACTCCCCGGCATTATCTGCTTATTGGTTAGCTTTTATGGCTTTTTTGGCAGCGGCTTTTGTAACATTTCGCCGGCTGATTCGCCTGCCCGGGCTCTTGCTGATACACGCTGGCTGTATCCTCATTCTCGCAGGCGCTGTCTGGGGCTCCGGCACTGGCCTTAAAATCCATAACCGGCTCTTCGGAACTGATAAAATCCAGATGGGGCAAATGGTAATCTTTGAAGGAGACGCTGAAAACCACATCTTGCTGGAAAACGGTGGCCTGATTAAGGAATTGCCCTTCCATATAAAACTTAAGGACTTCCGAATTGAATATTACAAGACCGAATCCATCCGCGATTACATAAGCGACATACAGGTCATTAAAGATGGAAACGTTGTTGCTGAAAAAAGCATCGAAGTAAATCATCCTCTACACTTTGGCGGCTATCACTTTTATCAGAGTTCTTATGACACCGCCGCACACAGATACACAGTTCTTTCCGTCGTTTCCGATACGGGTCTGGGCCTTGTCTATGCCGGATATATGACCATAGGGGTCGGCGTCTTTTGGCATTTCTGGCTGAGACATATTTTTACAAAAAGAAGGTAAAGGCGCGAATAAATGGAAATTAAATATACGATTCAGGGCCTGTTGATTTACATTACTATCGCTGTGTATCTCCTTGCGTTCCTGACCGCACTGCTGCGCCGTGGCACAGGCTTCCAGCCTGTGAAAACACGGCCAAGATGGCCGTTCCACGCCAGCCACATCTTATACATATTCGGTTTTTCAGTCGCAGTCCTGGCTTTCGGTTATCGCTGGTATCACGTTCGCCATATACCCTTTCAGAACCTTTTTGAGGTTTTCCTGAGTTTAGGAATGCTGATTTATCCGGTTTCGCTGTTTTGCCGCCGTGTCCTGCGTGTAGGTGGGTTCTCATCCGATATGCTCATAGGGGCAATAGTTCTTTTGCCAGCTGGCTTTGTCTTTAGCGCTGAGCCGCAACAACTGCCGCCTGCCTTGCAAAGCTGGCTCTTCGCACCCCACGTCGCTGTCTATGTGCTTTCATATATTTTTATGGCAAAAGCTGCCTGCCAGGCCGTTTTTCAGCTTGCCCAGCCGGTATCACCGGCGGGGCGAGACGGCCTTGCTCAGAACCAAGACGAGAACCTTCTGCCTTATGAAGATGGAACCTACCGTATGATTTGCGCCGGCTTTCCCTTATTGACGCTCGGCCTAATTCTCGGAAGCATCTGGGGCAAGCTTGCCTGGGGTGATTATTGGGGCTGGGACCCGAAAGAACTCTGGTCTCTGGCGTCCTGGCTGGTTTACGTCGGGTATTTCCATTTCCGTTATATGTTCGGCCGTCCTCGTATAAACAGCATTTGGGCCATTGTGGGTATGGTGGTCATCATTGTAACTGTCCTTTGGGTAAACCTCTCAACGCTCTTCTCTGGTCTGCACACCTACGCAACCTGACATTGTTTAGACAAAACCAGCTTTATTACAAATCGGCCGTAGTTACTACTTTTCCTGCGCCGAGGTTTATGTAATTTTCACCAAAACGCTTTTCAAATAAACTTCTTGCCTTATGGCCGGTGCAATGACAGGGGCCAACGTATCGCACGCCCAATTTCTCAAAGGCCGAGATGATTTTTTCTATCTTGCCTTTCGTTGCCCATTCAAGATGAAAACCGCCCATTACTAAAAGAATATCATCTTTGGATTCCGCCGTCAGGCGTCCTGCGGACCGCAAAGCGGGTCCCCCCAGTAAATCTTTTGCCGTATTTATGATTTTCACAATGCCCGGATGTGCACAGCCGGTTATCACTATCAGGCCTTTACCTGTCTGGACAATTAAAGATTGCTCTTTTAGCTCTGCCACAGGTATCAATTTGCCAAGCTGGCCGGTCGAATATACGTTTTTACAAATTTCCAGAGACTGTTCGACTTCAACAATTTTTGAGCCGAACGATAGGATTTTGTCTTTGAATTTTTTTGGAAATGATTTTGGCATATAAACGGTAACGTCTGAGTTTTTCTCAAGAAAGCTATTGAGTCCGCCGGTATGGTCGCCATGAATGTGAGACAGAACTACTGTATCTATACTGTTCGGCTCTATTGCTAACTTTTCCATATTGTCGAGTAATATTGAACCATCCCCGCCGGTATCGAAAAGAATAGTTTTTCCGGTACCGGTAATAAATGCGGAAAATCCCCAGGCGGTTTCCAGACCTTCCTTGAATAAGTTATTGTCGTGGACGACTGTGATATTCATATCAGCGGTATTATAAACAGAAAAGGCGGATTCCGCCCAATCCAAAAGCCCGTTTTTAAAAATTGGGTTCGTTTGGGTTCGCCCGCCTTCGCCAAGGCTACGGCGGGTAAATTTTGGGTTTGATTGGGTTCGTTTTTGATAGTTGGTTGTTCATAGTTTTTTGTTCGTAGTTGTTGTAATTACTGAAGTTATAATCATTTCTTAATTTTTAAAATTGGGTTCGTTTCGCATATTTTTGTTCGTTTTGATTGATTTTTCCTTTCAGCGCAAACAACCTCCGTGTCCGTTGCTCCAAAAGAACTAACGGATATTCAATATGTTAATTGATTGGGTTTGCTAACCCTGAAGACTTGCCCTGCTGGGCGATTTGAACGTTCGTCTACTGATGAACAGGGGGTATTATATCAAATTTCAGATAAAAGTAAAGGAAAAAGTTGCTGTTGTTTCCGTAGGCCGCAATGAGGAGCGTTAGTATTACGCAGTGGCGAAGCCGCGAAGTAAAATGGAAAGAAGGCCGAACTGGAGGACGCAACAGCAACACGCAGGAAATTTTGGCGTTGTAAAAGGAGACAATTTTAGAGGTAGATTTTAGGCTTGTAGGCAATTTGGCAATTGCCTATAATTCACATAAGAATAAACAGGAAAATTGGAGGCAAGAGAAAATGAAATTAACCCAAATCCTGCGATTGTCATTAGTACGATTGATTTTGGTTATGTCAGTTTCCGTAAGCCTGTCAGCGGACGAAGAAACTTTAGACTTTAACGATATACTAAGACTTGCAGAACAAGGCAATCCTGACGCTCAAGTTCTCTTGGGTGATATGTATAACACAGGTGATGGCGTAAAGCGCGATTGCAATGAAGCAGTAAAATGGTTTAGAAAAGCAGCCGAACAGGGTGACGCTCTTGGTCAATGCCTCCTCGGCAAAATGTACTTTTCAGGTAAAGGGGTTGCACAAGATTATCAAGAGGCACTTAAATGGGTTCGAAAATCAGCTGAACAGGATAACGCAGAAGCGCAATCCTTGTTGGGTTTGTGTTACTACAAAGGCGAAGGAGTTAGCCAGGATTATCAGGAGGCGTTTAACTGGTTTAGAAAAGCTGCTGAAAAGGGCAATATAGGGGCGCAAATCTTACTGAGTAACATGTACGAAAATGGAGAGGGTGTAACTAAGAATTATGAGGAAGCTTTTAAATGGTGCAGAAAAGCTGCCGAACAAGGTTATGCAGATGCACAAAACCACTTGGGCTGGATGTACTATATGGGTCAGGTTGTTAACCAAGATTATCAGCAAGCACTTGAATGGTTTAAAAAAGCTGCCGAACAGGGTGATGCAAGAGCCCAAACAAGCGTAGGTGCGATGTACTACAATGGTCAAGGTGTAACTGAGGATTATAAAGAGGCATTCAAATGGTACGTAAAGGCGGCGGAACAAGGGCATGCAGATGCGCAAGTGAAGTTGAGTGTGATGTACTACAAGGGTGACGGTCTCGTACAGGATTACGTAGAAGCTTACAAATGGGTTATTCTTGCTGCAGCACAAGGCGACCAGATTGCTATCGATCTTCGAAAACTGGAAGCGGAAAAGATGTCTGCCCAGCAGATAGCTGAGGCACAAAAGCTTGCCAAAGAATTTAAACCAAAAAGCGAAAGAAGCAACAATACTATAGAGAATACGAAGAAATAACATTGGATAGAAGAGATAAAAAAAGTATAGAAAAGCTTCACTTTGAATATTTCAAAGAATGCTGCAAAAAATTACCTTCATGTATTCACATCGAACATAGTGATAAGCCTGATTTTTTGTGTACACATAGCGGTGGGGTATTGGGCATCGAGCATAGACGATTATTTAAGGAAGCTAGAGCTAGGCATCCAAATGCTCCCCAAGCGTTAGAATCCTTCAGACAACAAATTGTCGAATCTGCACAAAAGCGCTGTGAAAAAGACATCCCTCCTTTATTTGTACAGGTGTGGTTTAACTTCAGACAAGTAAAACCTAAAAACAAAAAAAAAGAGATTGAAAGAATTAGCAGCGCCCTTGCAGAATTTGTCAAAAAATGGCACGAAGAAAATCCTTCGAAGTTTTACGAATCTTTTAAATCTCCATCAGATATACTTCCTGTTTTTAGAATGTTTATTACTCATGCTTGGAATGGCAAAACGGGTTTACCTTACCACCTCTGGGTGGTGGAAGACACCGCCGTAGTACAGAACCTTACAACTGAGAAAATACAAAGTCGCATTAACGAAAAAAATCACAGATATGAAGAGTATCTGAAAAAATGTGATGAGTGTTGGTTGTTAGTTGTGGTTGATGTCTTCAAAGATTCTCAATCTTTTGAAATAAGCGATAAGATATTAAATCATAAGTTTGAATCCAAATTCGAGCGAGTCTTCTACATGGATGCTTCACATAGAAAAGACCTGTGGGAACTTAATATAAAACGACTTAAAGCCTTTCCTTAGAGGGATAATGTTGACAATCAAAGACGTAATTTTCTCTCAGCCAGTTTGGGTGTGCAATTACACGCGTTTTTAAATCTTTTTACTTAAATGCGCAGTGCTGCCGGATACCCGCGAGTCGGAAACGAACAGCAGTTCGCCAGAGGCGAACAATAAAAAGATTATCCGAGCAGGAGGCAGGAGAAGCAAAATAGTCATTAGTGGGGTAAGGTTTGCAAACCGAAGGAACAAATCATATCGCAGGGTAACCCACTGCGGTGCAGTGGGCTAAAAACCCCGTCATTGTCCCGAAAAGATATCGGGACGAAGTGGCGGTGCTGCTATGAGGTCCGCCGTGGCGGCGACTGCTAAACATTTTGGATTCCTGCCTGCGCAGGAATGACAAAAGGGCAGGGAGAACATATAAGTCCGCACCTTATGGGGGTTAGGGCGGACACCCATCCTTCGTCCAACGAGATGAACTACGGAGGGCAAGCATAGGTCCGCACCCTACTTTTTACTGGCAGGAAGCCGGTATGTGCATATAATAGTCGAATCCTAAGCAGGAGAATTTAGGTTTATGAAATACGACGAAAAAGACCTCTTAGCCAAAGCAAGCAAACCGCTGGAGATAGCTTCAGAGCTTCATTCATATTACAAGGGCAAGATAGCTGTAACACCTAAGTGCCGCGTGAAAGACATGCATGATTTTGACGTATGGTACACTCCGGGTGTTGCATCTGCGTGCAGAGACATCGTTAAAAATCCTGAAATGGTTTACGAGCTAACTAATAAATGGAACACCGTTGCCGTTGTCAGTGATGGCACGCGGGTGCTCGGGCTCGGAGATATAGGACCAGGGGCAGCTCTTCCTGTTATGGAAGGAAAAGCTCTAATCTACAAGTATCTCGGCGGCGTTGATGCATTTCCGATATGTCTTGATACAAAAGATGCTGATAAGTTTATAGAGACTACCTTGTTATTACATCCTTCTTTTGGTGGGATTAACCTTGAAGATATTGCTCAGCCCAAGTGTTTTTACATACTCGAGAGATTGAGAAAGGAAAGTCCGATACCGGTTTGGCACGACGACCAACAGGGAACCGCAACGGTTACCCTTGCCGCTCTTTTCAATGCTTTGAAGGTAGTTGGTAAGAATATTAAAGATGTAAAAATCGTTTTTATGGGGGCTGGCGCATCGAATATAAGGATTTCAGACCTTATTTTTCAGTTCGGAGCTGTCGCAAAAAGATGCATTATGTATGACAGCAAAGGTCCCCTTTGTAAGAGCCGAGCCGACATAATGGACAATCCAGCTCTAAAGGAGAAAGCAAATATCTGCCGGATTACCAATGAGTCCGGCTTCGAGGGTCCAATCGCCGAAGCTCTGTTGGGGGCAGATGTGCTGATTGCACTTTCAAAACCCGGGCCTAAATCCGTTCAAAAGGAATGGATATCAAAAATGGCAAAGGGTTCCATTGTCTTCGCATGTGCCAATCCGGTGCCCGAAATATGGCCATGGGAGGCAAAACAAGCCGGCGCCAGGATTGTTGCGACCGGGCGCAGTGATTTCCCGAACCAGGTGAATAACTCCCTGGGGTTTCCCGGGATATTCAGGGGAGCTCTCGACGTAAGAGCCAGGACAATAACCGATGAAATGTGTATCCAGGCAGCAAAAGAATTGGCAAAGACCGCCGAAGATAAGGGACTAAGTGAGGACTACATAATTCCCTCTATGGATGAATGGGAAGTGTTCCCACGCGAGGCGGCTGCGGTCGGTGCTATGGCAATCGAGCAGGGAATAGCTCGGAAAGTAATGACACGGGAAGAGCTGTACAAAACAGCCGAAGTAATCATAAAGAAGGCAAGAGAGCAAACCCGACTGCTGATGGAAGAGGGATTCATAGCAGAACCGGAGAAAGAATTTTAGCTCTATTTCCACTGAAAACCTGATACTCAGTAAATAACTTTATTTCAGGGGTCAACAAGAACAGGCACGCAGAATTTTCCACTGAATTTGGCGCGATTTGTTGAACTGTGGCCAATAATGTTGTATCGTGAATAGCTTATCGTTGAAATGGCATTTTGAATTGCAGGGGCTTAAATGGAACTGATAAAGAAAATCAAGCAGGCTGAAGCACAGGCACAAGAGATTATCGAACAGGCCAAAGCCGAGGCGGCCGGACAAAGCGAAGAGGGACGGAAGAATCGGCTCCGGCTCTTAGCCGAAGCTGAGCAGCAAAGGGAAAAAGCTATCGAAGCTGCTGTCGCCGCAGCGCAGTCGCAAGGCCTTGCAGAAGTCGAGAAACTCAAAGCGCAAGCTGAGAAGAAGCAACAACAACTGCGGGACAAAACAGCCGGCAAAACGGGTTCGGCAGTAACAAAAGTGATGGATTACTTAAGAGGCTGACTATGTCCGTTGTGCAAATGGCAAAAGTCATTATTGTTTGTCATCGCTCCGAAGCCAGCGAGTTATTAGAGGCACTTCAGGAAGAGGGGATTTGCCATATCCTGAACGCTGAGCAGGCTACAGTCACCCGGGATTCTCCGGAGCTTGTCGCGGAAGCGGAACGACCCAAAGACATTGAACAGCTACTCGTTCGTCTAAAAGAAAGTATAAATTTCCTGAGCGTTTTCAAATCGTCCGCAAAAGGTCTGGCGGCGGTTTTGGCTCCACGTACAGTTATCGAAGAAAATACCTACAACAAGGTTGTTTCGGATAAACAAATAGTTGAGATAGTAGAGCAGGCCGAGCAAATCGAGACGACCATAGAAAAGCTCGAAAAAGAAAAGGAGCATATCACCGCGACGCTGCATTACCTCGAACCCTGGCAAAAACTCGAAAGTCCCGTTGACCAGATAGGCCCGCTCAAGAGGACAACTTCACTGGCGGTAATGACGCCCACACAGAACCTTGAGCAGCTCAACCAGGGTATTGCTGAACTGGGAGCGGCGATACAGTTGGTGGATACCACAGGCAGCAAAACAGCCTGTATCGTTGTCTCTCTTAACGAGAATCTTGCTGATGTTCAAAAGCTGCTCCGCCAAGCGGACTGCGAGCAAGTAAACTTCGAAGGGATGACCTCAACGGCGGCGGAGCTGATAAAACAAAACACGGAAAAAATAAGCCAAATAGAAAACGACCTGACCGACCGGCGAAACCAGGCTGCTTTGCTCGCTGATAATCTGCTGAACATCGAAATCCTCCACGACCATTATGAAAATTTATTAAACAGAGAGCAGACCAAAGGCACCGCCCCTGCAACCGAACACGCCGTCTTTTTGGAAGGCTGGGCGAAAAAAAGCGATTACGCCCGCCTGGAGAAAATAGTCTCGCGCTTCGGGGCATCGAGTCTGAGCAGAATCGAGCCGGCTGAGGACGAAGAGATTCCAGTCGAGATAGAGAACAAAAGCTACATTCGGCCTTTTGAGGTGATAACCCGTCTTTACGGTATGCCGCAGCATTTCGAGCTTGACCCAACGACTTTTCTGGCACCATTTTTTGCGTTATTCTTTGCGCTGTGTCTGACCGATGCCGGTTACGGCCTTGTTATTATCGCTCTGATGATTTTCTTCATAAAGAAAATGCAGGGCGACAAGAAACTGATGTGGATGCTGGGGATTTGTTCGGTTTTTACACTTGCGGCAGGGGCTCTGACCGGCGGATGGTTTGGCGATGCAGTCCAGCAGTTTATACCTGTGCTGGAGCCGGCAAGAAAAAAGATGATGTGGTTCAACCCTTTCGAGAACCCGATGATGTTTCTCAAGATGGCACTGGCTCTTGGTTACGTCCAGATTTTAACCGGGCTGGTCATTGCGTTTGTGCATAACCTAAAGCGAAGGAAATACATCGCTGCGATATGCGACCAGCTAACCTGGCTGGTTATGCTAAATTCCATCCTTATTTTTGCGGCGGGCAAAATGCAGGTAGTTTCGTCTGAGACAGGTAAATTCTTTGGTATCCTGGCACTTATCCCAGCTGGTGTAATCCTGCTGTTCAGCCAACGTCAAGGCCCTATAGTCGGCAGATTCGGCATGGGATTGTATAACCTGTTCAGCGCCCTGTTCTATGTTGGGGATGTGTTAAGTTACTTAAGATTGATGGCACTTGGTATGGTTACCGCCGGTTTGGCAATGGCGGTAAACGTCATGGCAAAAATTGTGCTCGATATACCTTACGGTTTAGGCATTATAGCGATGATATTAGTGCTTGTCATCGGGCACGGCTTTAATCTGGCAATATCCGGCTTGAGCGCGTTTGTTCACACCTTGAGATTGCAGTATGTCGAATTTTTCCCGAAGTTTTTTGTTGGCGGCGGTAGAGCATTTGAACCACTGAGCAAAAAATATAAACACGTTTATATCAAAAGCAAAAACGCAGTATGAGATAGGAAAGGAGATTTAGCAATGGATTACGGATTGACATTGGCTTTGATTGGCGCAGGGATGGCGGCACTACTGGCTGGTATCGGTTCTGCAATTGGCATTGGTACTGCCGGCAGAAGTGCTACAGGCGTATTGAGCGAAAAACCGGAAAGATACGGGCAGATGTTTATTATGGTGGTTCTGCCCGGTACGCAGGGTTTTTACGGCTTTTTGGCGGCCTTTATCGTAATGCTTAAGCTCAATTTCTTTGGTGGAACAGGTGTGCCGGAACTAACTTTCATGCTTGGGTTGGAAGTGTTGATAGCGTGTTTGCCTATCGCTTTTGCCGGTCTGGTAAGCGCTATCTTCCAGGGCAGGGTTTGTTCAGGCGGTATTCTAATGGCTGCTAAAAAACCTGAGATGGCCTTTAAGGCTGGCGTTGTTTACGCGGTTATGGTTGAAATTTATGCCGTGCTCGGCTTGCTGGTAACAATACTTATTCTGCAATATGGTATTAGTTGGCCCGCAGTCGTCTAACGCAAAATAACCAGACAAAGTCAAACGGATAATCACTATGGATAATGCTGAGCAGGTTGTAGAAAAGATACTGGCTGATGCAAAAGCTGAGGCGGAGAAGATAAAAAAACAGGCCGAGGAGACCCAGGCCGCTGAGCAGGCAAAGCTTGATGAGCAGCTAAGCGAATACGAAAAGCAGACGGATATCATTGCTCAAAAGGCCGGCGAAGATAAAAAAGCACATCTGCTCGCAGCGGCAAGAATGGATATTGCAAAACAGCTCCTTGCAGAGAAAAGAAAAATTCTCGATGAGGTTTTTGCTCAGGCACGACAGCAGCTGGAAAACCTCTCGGACGAGCGATACCGCAAGCTAATGACTAAGTTGATGCTCGAAGCAGCCGAAACCGGCGACGAAGAGGTCATCATTGATAAAAAAGAAAAGCGAATCGACCAAAAGTTTATAAAGAACATCAATCAACAGCTTGGTTCTGGCCGCAAAGGTAACTTAAAATTGTCCGAGGACAGAGCCAATCTCAGTAGGGGCTTTATCTTAAAACGAGGCAAGATAAAAAACAACGTCTCGATTGAAGTATTGTTGGCCCAGGCGCGCAAAGAGTTGGAAATCGAGTTGGCTAAAGAATTATTCGGGAATTAAGCAATAAATGGTTGGAATTGCTGAACGAGCTATTCTGGATTTTTACACGTATCCGCCTATTGGTGGAGATGACTGGCGATACGCATTCCAGACGGCTCAGGTACGCACGCTCGAACTGCAGATGCTGACCAGAACCACCTTGTTGGATATGGCCAATGCGGAGAGTTTCGAGCAGGCTGTAGATTTACTGGCGGCCAGCGAATATGCCCTCCCGCATGCCGGTAGGAATTTTGTGGAAGTTGAAGATGCCTTGCGGCTTAGAAGGTCGGCAGTGAGAGAATTGTTCGAAGAATTGATGATTGATAAACCGATTGTAGAGCTGTTCAAAACGCGTGATGATTTTGCAAACCTGCGATTAGTTCTGCGGCGAACATTGACGGGAAGACCGTTGGGCGCCGATTACAGCAGCGAAGGCAACGTTTCGCTCGAAATCTTCGAGCAGGTCTTTGAAGAAGAAAACTATGAACTGTTCCCTGATTATATGGCCGAAGCGGTAGAGCGGACAGTTTTGGCTTACTATCAAAATAAGGATATACGTAGCATTGATTATGCAATCGACCAGTTCCAGGCAGAATACAATTTGAAAAAAGCGCGCCGGCTAAAGAGCTTATTTCTGCTCGGGCTTTTTAGAATACAGATTGATTTAACGAACATACGCACGATGCTTCGACTCAAGTTCACTGAATCAGAACAGCGCAATGTTTTCTTGAAAGGTGGTTTCATTGAACTGGAACGCCTGGAAAAGGCCTTGGAGCTCGGTTATGAGTCGGCTGGCTCGTTGTTTTTTGCAACGCCATACCACCAGCTTGTTGAATCAGGCGCTAATTACCTGGTGTCGGATAAATCCTTCCTGAAAATTGAGCAGCAATGCGCTGAATTCTTAACGGGGTTTCTGAAAACAACGATTCGGATTACCGCCGGCCCTCAGCCGATTGTTGCATATCTATTGATGAAGGAAAATGAAATTCGCAACGTCAGGTTGATATTGACAGCAAGAAGGAACTCATTGGATACAAATTTGATTTTAGACCGTTTGGGTGAGTAGGTATTAACACGGTACGGAATACGATGCCGAATACGAATAAAGTTGCGGTTTTGGGTGATGCAGATTTTGTGATGCCGTTCTCGGCGCTCGGAGTAGATACGTTCGCAACAGGCCAGACCCGCGACGAAATTGCTGACAACGCTAAGAAAATTATCGAAGGCAAATACGCTCTTGTTGTGATTGCCGAGAATATAGCACCGGCGGTTGAAGAGGCCTTTTCAGATTATCAGGGTGCCCCAACACCCTGTATTGTCGTGGTGCCGTTTACGACTGAACCGACGGGCGTTGCAACAAAGACTTTGGGAGAAGCACTTAAAATGGCTACCGGCATAAACATTTTACAGAACAGCTAAAACGGAAAAGCAAAAAGAAATCAAAAATTAAAATGCAAAATGCTAACAAATTTTTGAATTTTGATTTGTAACTTTGATATTTGATTTTTGATATTTAATTTCAAATTAGGGTTTTCATAATGACTAAAGAAAAAACCGGCAGAATAGTTAAAGTTGCAGGGCCCGTTGTTGTTGCTGAAGGTATGGTTGGGGCACGAATGTATGATGTCGTTCGTGTCGGCAAACTGAACCTCATTGGCGAAATCGTCGAGCTAAAAGGCGACCTTGCTTCAATTCAGGTCTATGAAGAAACCACAGGCGTAGGGCCCGGCGAACCTGTAGTTGATACAGAGGCACCGCTGTCGGTCGAATTAGGGCCTGGCCTGATTGAGAGTATTTATGATGGAATACAAAGACCGTTGGACTTACTTGTAAAAGCCGAAGGCGAATTTATGAGCAGAGGCAGCGCAATGCCGGCCCTGAACAGAGAAAAGAAATGGCACTTCAAACCAACGGTAGCCAACGGAACAGAAGTCGGGCAGGGTGACATCATTGGCGAAGTCCAGGAAACCACACAACTCGTGCATAAGATTATGGTGCCTTCCGCAGTAGCCGGGACTATCCAAAAAATAGATGAAGGCGATTACACAGTCGAGGAAACAATCGCTGTTTGCATCGGCGAAGATGGCATCGAGGCTGAGCTGAAACTAATGCAGAAATGCCCCGTCAGAAATGCCAGGGGCGTAATAAAACGTCTTGCTCCGGAAAGAATCCTTGTTACCGGCCAAAGGGTCATTGATACCTTCTTTCCCGTCGCTAAGGGCGGGACCGCTTGTGTGCCGGGGCCGTTTGGTTCAGGCAAAACGGTCGTCCAGCATCAGTTGGCAAAATGGGTCGATGCAGATATTGTCGTTTATGTCGGCTGTGGAGAGCGCGGTAACGAAATGACCGACGTTTTGATGGAATTTCCTGAATTGAAAGACCCACGCAGCGGAGAACCCTTAATGAAACGCTCCGTCCTTATCGCAAACACATCAAATATGCCCGTAGCAGCCAGAGAAGCATCCGTCTATACAGGTATTACCATATCTGAGTATTTCCGCGATATGGGTTACACTGTGGCGCTGATGGCCGACAGTACTAGCCGATGGGCCGAAGCGATGCGCGAAATATCGACACGCCTCGAAGAGATGCCCGCCGAAGAAGGTTATCCTGCTTATCTGGCAGCTCGGATTGCTGCGTTCTATGAAAGAGCTGGCCGGGTCCGGTGCCTTGGCAAACCCGAGCGAGAGGGAGCTTTATCGGTTATCGGCGCGGTAAGCCCGCCAGGCGGAGACTTGTCGGATTCGGTCGTCCAGGCAACACTGCATGTGGTAAAGGTCTTTTGGTCGCTCCTCGGAAGACTCGCTTACCAGAGACACTTCCCCGCCATCGATTGGCTGACAAGCTATTCGTTCTATAAACAATACTTGAAAGAATGTTTCGAAGACAGGGACCAGGGCCGGGAAATAGAACAGATGACGGTCAAGGCAATGAGTCTGCTTGAGCAGGAAGCCGAACTGCTTGAGATTGTCCGCCTCGTCGGTGCAGAAGCTCTGTCGCCACAAGACCGGCTGACCCTTGAGACAGCACGCTCAATCCGCGAAGACTTCCTGCATCAGAACGCCTTCCATGAGGTTGACACCTACTCACCGATGGCCAAACAGTATGAAATGTTAAAAACCATCCTGCATTTTCACAGAGGGGCCCTCGCCGCTATTGAGACAGGAGCTGAAACCGATGAAATATTCAAATTGGCCGTCCGGGAAGAAATCGCAAGAGCAAAATATATCCCTGAAAGCGAGATAAACGAAATCGCCAAAATTCGCGACACGATTGACGAACAGCTCAAACAATTGAAAGTTGCGGATAACGTATAGCAAAATTCAAAGCATGAGTCGTGAGCGACGATACGCGAAACAGGAGTTTGAAATGTTGTCTATAAAAGAATATCAAACGGTTGCGAGTATTTCCGGACCGCTGATGCTCGTCGAGATGGTCGATGAAGCAAAGTACGGACATATAGTCGACATTGAACTGCCCGACGGTACAGTGCGGCACGGCCAAATTCTACAGGTTGAAAAAGACAAGGTCCTCGTCCAGGTCTTTGAGGGAACACGTGGCATCGACGTCAACAGAAGCACTGTCCGTTTTTTAGCCAGACCACTCGAATTGGCTATCTCCCCCGACATCTTAGGTAGGGTCTTCAGCGGACTCGGCGAGCCGAAAGACGATGGCCCTGCCATCGTCCCGGAAAAACGCTTGGATATCAACGGCCGACCCATCAATCCTGATGCACGGGACTACCCGAACGAATTTATCCAGACCGGCATATCGACAATTGATGGCCTAAATCCGCTCGTCCGAGGCCAGAAGCTTCCTGTTTTCTCAGGCGCAGGGCTGCCACACGACCGGATAACTGCCCAATTAGCACGACAGGCAACCGTCCTCGGCAAGGCCGAACAATTCGCCGTCGTCTTTGCAGCAATGGGAATCACCTTCGAGGCCGCCCAGTTCTTCATCGACGACCTTACCGAAACCAGCGCCATCGAACGAGCCGTTATGTTCATAAATCTCGCCAATGACCCCGCCGTCGAACGAATCGCGACACCGAGATTCGCGCTCACCGCCGCCGAATACCTCGCCTTTGAGCTGGATATGCACGTACTGGTAATACTAAACGATATGACAAACTACTGCGAGGCGCTTAGAGAAATCAGCGCAGCAAGAAAAGAGGTTCCCGGCCGAAGAGGATATCCCGGATACCTCTACACAGACTTGGCAACCGTTTATGAAAGGGCCGGCCGAATCCAGGGCAAAAAAGGCTCCATCACACTCGTGCCGGTATTGACAATGCCGGAGGACGACAAAACCCACCCTGTGCCCGACCTGACCGGCTACATCACCGAAGGCCAGATTATCCTCTCGCGTCCGTTGCACAGAAAGGCCGTCTCACCGCCGGTTGATGTTCTGCCTTCTCTTTCACGACTTAAGGATAAGGGCATCGGCGAAGGCAAAACACGCGAAGACCACGCCGACCTTTACAATCAGCTTTACGCCGCCTATGCCCGTGGCAAAGAAGCTCAGGAACTGGCGACTATTATGGGCGAAGCGGCACTCTCTGAAGAAGACAAAAAATATATGGACTTCGCAGACAAATTCGAGGCCCGCTATGTCTGCCAGGACTACTATGAAAACCGCTCGATTGAAGAAACGCTTGACCTCGGCTGGGAACTGCTGAGTATGTTCGAGAACGCTGAGCTGAAACGCATCGACATCAAGCTCATTGAGAAATATATGCCTCGCTTCCGGAAGAAGTCGGAAGCGAATGAAAAAATCAAAAATTAGAATGCAAAATGACAAATAAAAATTCAAAAATGTTATTGCGAGGGAGCGACCGAAACAATCCCTATCTTTAATTTTTGATATGTGACTTTGATATTTGATATTTAATTTTTAATATGCTTTCCAACGTCAATGCAACACGAATGGAACTATTAAGGCTGCGAAAGCGGGTCACTTTGGCTGCTCGCGGTTATCGTCTGCTTAGCGAAAAACGAGATGAGCTTTCCCGCCGGCTAATCTACATCACCAAAGAGATTAAGCCCTTACGTCAAAAGATAGAGAAAGAGTTGCTGGAAACGTGCAGGCGTTTTATGTTAGCCCGTGCATCAATGGAGCCGGAAGATGTAAAAGCTGCCCTTGAAGTCCCTACAAAAAAATTCGCGCTGGCCGTCGAATTTGCTCACATTATGAACGTAAAAATCCCCCATCTCGCCAAGGAGATAACCGGCGAGATTATCTGCTACGGCTTTGCAACAACCTCCGGCGAGATGGATGTGGCACTTATGGCTTTAGAGCGTGCATTCGATGATTTAATTCGGCTTGCTGAGAAAGAAAAGCAGGCCCGTCTGCTTGCTATCGAGCTGCGAATGACCCGCCGAAGGGTAAATGTCTTAGAGCACGTCGTTATTCCCGAACTGCACGAAACCGTCCGGTTCATTTTCGACAAGCTCGCCGAAGCCGAACGCGACAACACCTCCCGACTTATGAAAATCACCGACATCATCAGAGCTTAATTTGTTCTCTCCTGCCCGCCATATAAAAACAGCCGGGGCCTATACCGATTAGCTCAGTATAGGCCCCGAATTGGTGCAAACCTTTATGTCATTCCCGCGTACGCGGGAATCCAATTAGCTTCGTATCATC
>Ga0315543_1000231_pt1 | contig 70089 bp, 55 predicted proteins | sample SalMarSW160210MG_2_FD_203098 | JGI IMG/M metagenome (GOLD analysis project Ga0315543, IMG submission 203098) | Salt marsh sediment microbial communities from the Plum Island Ecosystem LTER, Massachusetts, United States - Salt Marsh Sediment SW1601-210 ... | reverse complement strand
CAAAGAGCTTTCATATGGTTCACCTAAAGGTGAACACTCCATATCCTCCTTTCTAGTTAATTTTTCAGAGATATCTCAAAAGCTAAGCTTCATTTTCTCCTATAAACTTACCCGAAACAACTGTACTTCCTCAAGCCTTGGTCACAGTAAGCTTTCTAAGTAACAACGCCTTTTGGCGTAGCTTGATCTTGCGAATAGATATCTATTATCTTAATTCCTCCCTCTTTTTCTTCCAGCTTGCCCAATTTCACCTTTAAATCATGATCGAAAGCCAAAACCCAACCGTTATCCAAGCACATCTTCAAAAATTTTCTTTTCTGTTCCATGGTCTCCCGGGGAAAAAGATCCACCGAAGCCACATAGGGGATTCTCAGATGGTGGGTAGAAGGTATAATATCACCGGCCCAAAGGATTTTATTCTCCCCATCCTCGATCAACACAGCTTGATGTCCGGGAGTATGACCGCCCGTATTTACCAGCCTTATTCCTGCTGCCACCTCATCCTCCCCATCTATTAACTCCAATAGCTTTTCCTCCTCCAGTATCTTTAGGTTTGAGGTAAAATAGGTGGCGGAGGTCCTCTCATCCGGGTGCATGGCTTCTTCCCATTCCTTGATCTGCACTACATGTCGGGCATTGGGAAAACGGGGAATTTTTCTTCCGTCTTTGTCGAATTTTATCACTCCGCCCGCGTGATCAGCGTGCAAATGGGTCAAAAGGACTAAATTTATGTCCTTCGGGGTAAGATGATACTGGGAAAACTTTTTCTCTAAATCAGATGGTTTCTCAATCCCGAACATCTTTTTTTGCCTTTCGCTCAGAGCATCTCCTATCCCGGCATCGATTAGGATGTTTTCCCCATCGGTTTTTATCAAAAGCAGGTTGATATCCAGTTTCACCAGATTGTTATCGTCGGGAGGGTTTAGCTTCTCCCAGATGATTTTGGGAACCACGCCGAACATAGCTCCCCCATCTATCTTAAAGCTGTTTTCCACGATGGAGAAGATTTCGAAGTTTCCGAATTTCATTGTTTGTTTCTTTATATTCAAGCCATAAAGGTTTGGCTACACGACTCAGAGTGACAGTTTTTATTTAATAGCCTCTGAAGGTCGTGCTTGGGTCTTTTGCCAGTATCTACTTTTTATCGCTCTTAATATATGAAGCTCATACATCATCTTGTCTGTAGGGAACTCCTTTTTTACCTCTCTTTTGATATCCTTCAAGATACTGTTGGGTATCTTTGTCTCTCTGGCAACCTTCTTATAATCAAAATACTCTATCTTCTCCATGGCTTCCTCCTCATAATTCCGGGGGTGAAACAATCTCAACTTCTCTGAAGCCCTCCAACATATTGACCAACTTCACCAATCGCCTGGTCCTCACCTTGACTAAATGTTCAAAGTTCCAAGAAACCCAATAAGATATTTCATAAAATGAAGCTACGGCAACATGAAGAGTATCGTCCATATATCTTTCTGGGAACACCTTTCTTTCTATATAGGTTTTTGCTAAATCTTTGATTTTTGGATTAATCTTTAATACTTTTAAATGCTGGATGAGTTTGTTCAAATTCTTTCTTAATATTTCATCTTTAGTATCCCCCAATTCCTCCACCGTGATCTCTGATATATACACTTGATAATTAGGCAGAATCTCGTCCCAAAATCTGATGGTTGCCTCCTGTCGTTCTTTTGTTCTCTTATGCGTATGCATTCATACGAATCATAATAAGCGCTGATAACAGAAGTATCAAGGTATAAGGTTTCTTTTTTCATAACGGTCTATTCTCCATATACGATTTTATCTCTGATTCACAATGGAAACTCAATCAAAATAAACGGACTACACTGGATGCATGATTATTAAGAAATGCTGATACTAACTTGCTTCGGGAATTACTATAGCCGAACAACAAGAGATTCCAGAAGCCGCAATTCGTTATAGCTCTATCTGACCTTTTATCCAATTATAAATGACGCCAATCATCACATTCTCACCCATTTCTTGTAGTTTCCTCCCCAGTTTCGAGGTTAATGCTTTAATCTTGGATTCATCCGGTGTAGGAAGATTCTTTAGCTCATCTATGTCTTTCTTCAATTCATCTTTTGTCGCTTGATCCAACTTACTTTCCTGAATTGCCTGGTTAAGTCCTTCCATCACGAGGGTAAACTGAAGTTGTGCTGTAGCCCTAGCATACGAGTGAGCAGCAGCTTGGGAAGAGACCAGAATTGTGGTGCCACCGGGGTTCTGTATTAAGTTCGGAGGCAACAAACCCTTCAACACACCCACGACAGCTTGAGCCTGATGTAGTATGGTTGAAAGCCTTCTTCCTGTGAACCGTTCCGTTCCTTGTGCATCATATAGAGTCATCTCCTCCAGTCCAAGTTCTTTGTATTCTTCTGGATATGATGACTTGAAGGCGTCAATGCAAGATATGTAGTTAGTGAAAATGGGCTTGAATCTAACAAAACCAAGTTGTTGTATTGTGGCCTTCAAGGCAAATATGCTTTCTATGACAGCCTCGAAACGCCTGAGCAACCTGTAAGGGGTATCAAATCCACTAATTGGCGAAACACTCATTTTCCTCCTTTGATAGTTGTGTTGATACTCTTTGATGCATCAGTATTAGGAAATGCCGATGCTTATTTGCTTTGGGAATTCCCATTCTCGAAGCATTAAGGAAACCCTGCTGTCTTCCAAGTATTGATTTCGACGGTTAGTTTGTCTTTCTTCCCTACGCCGGGTGCAGCTGGATTTTGAACTAAGTGCATCGCGGGATTCTCAGGTATGGACGAGACAACGCATAAATAGAAAGAATCTTTGTGCATATCGGCAGCTTTCGTCTCGTTTTCAGTTAACTCAACATCTTGATCGCGACTAAGTCCTTTGACCTCTATATGAATCTTTTCACCCTTCAGGGTCTCAGCTTTTAAATCGTATCCGAAATTCCGTTTATCAACAGCAATTACGTTTTTGTATTTAGCACGAAACTTTTCAAGAGCATAGTTCATAGCGAATTCCTCAACGCCATTGTCAGGTGCATCTTTTACCCCACCTAACTTAAAGAAACTGCGCCAAGCGACCAACTGAGGCTCGGTCGTTACGTCGGAGAGATATTTCGGGCTTATGAAGCTAACGCCCGAAACATATTGTTGGTTGGTCTCCCAGTTTTGTTCCGGTTTAAACTCAGTTGAGAATAAAACCTCCTTAGCAGTCCTAATTCCCCCGTCTTTTGTGAGAATCCACAGTTCGCAATCATGACAAACCTCTTCACCTAGAATCTGTTGACAATAAATTGTGTATTTCAAGAGGATGTCTTCGGAGGGTTTGGGTGATGTCACGCATATTTTTGGCAGTAGCGTCTTCATACGGAAGGTTTTTGTATTGAAGATCTGAACGCCAGTTAGTCCAGTAAGAAAACCTCTGAGTTTCCCTTGTTCCTCTGTGCTTCCTGTTAGGATATCTGGGTGCAAGATGGACTTCGTACTCTGCATTTCCTTAGCTAATTCCTTAATCAACGAATCAGAGGAGGGAAGATCAAGAAGGAAGACTTCGCCACCCTTTGCAAGTTTACCTTCACTTGTTAAAACGAACTTATATTCGTGGTATGTTTTTAATTTTTCCCGCCACTTGTAATAAAAGTATTTATCATACCTTGGATACTTCTGAAGCCAAAGGTAGAAAGATCGGAACCAATTAGCTGCGTCCGAGGTTTGGCCTTTATTTTCCAAGAAAGAGTCATTTTCAAGAATGTCCCAGCGATCTACCTTCTTAATTCCCATTGAGTCCGGAACAGTTGCCTCTGGATGGACAAATCTTAAGTCAGGTTTGCCTCCCATTATGGAGGCACTCGCATTCTCGTCGAGGATCCTCATATTTATTAGGTTTCTGTATGCACTTTGATCTTCAGTTAACTGAACCACCTGTTTCGGTTTGGCCCAAGTTCCATCAGAGGTTGGCACACAGTCGTCCTCAATCAAGAAATCTTCAACTGGGCCGATAAGCTTGGGTCCAAATAGCTTTTCATAAGATTCAAAACCCTTAGATTTTGAGAATTCAAAGGCTTGCAAAAACTGATAACGCCAATTTTCATGCTTCTTGAAGAAATCTATTGCCTCTTTACATAAAGAAGCCACTTCTTCGACTAGCCAGTGGTTCCACTTAGCTTCATAGTTGATGGCATCCCTCCCGGGTTGAACAAGAAAATCAGCTTGTATGGGGAATTTTGCACCACTCCTTGCCTCTCCAAGAGGCAAAAAAGAATAAACACCCCCATACATTGCTCCGGCTTGCGAAGGAGCTAAATTACCTTCTTCGTCAAGTGCAAAGGCTATAGCTATTTCTCTTTTAGTAACATTGGCTCTGTATTCTTGAGTTAGTCGGTCCTGTTTTACCTCTTCAGGAACCTCTACGATGCGTCGAAAAAACTTAAATCTCTGCATTTGACCATCGTGCCGTAGGGTAGTAACACCCTCTTCACTCTCTCCAATGTTTTCGACGTTCCATGTCTCTCCCGTGATCTCGTCATGCACCTCTATCTTTTTTAGCCAACGGAGGAATAAATACAGCTCCATTGTTAGCTTTTCAATCTCTTTACGTAATGCTGAATAGCAATTTTCATCTCTGAGGGGAATGATAAAAGTAGTTCTCTCCTCATTTATAATCTCTGAGGGTTCATCAATCCAAATTGGGATGACATGCCATGGTGTATTGCTGGGATTGTTCCAATCTTTATGATTTCTATCAAATTTGAAGTGAAAACCATTGGAATATATTTCTGGTCGATCTGTCACCTTAAAAACGGATTTAAACCCGATACCTAGATAACCTAAAGTTCCTCTTTCTGGTTTCTTAGATGATCTTATTCCACACAGTGCTTGGACATTGTTTTCGCGGAAAGGGAGACCGTTGTGCGTCACTTTAACTCTATCCTGTCGAAGCTTTACTTCAAAGACGCCAGGCTCTTCCAGACCTAAACCCGCGTCTTCTGCATTCTGGATTAATTCAAGCACGAAGCCAGAACCTCTAGTGAATACAACCTGGGAGATCAACTTCAGGGCATTCACATAATCACTCCAAATATGGGTGTTTTTCGAGGCTTCTATCTCTTTTCGGATGTCGTCTATGATTTTTTTCTTATCAGCGTTTTCTACCATAGCCTTTACCCCATTAGTTCCATCGATGAAGGAACGCATTCGCGGTAAAGTTTCAGGAATGAATTACTCAAATACCACCAACACCTGATCCTTATCCACTGCCTGATGTTCCTTCACCTTGAAGGCTTTCACCTTTCCATCGAATTTAGCTTTCAGCTCGTTTTCCATCTTCATGGTTTTTACTATTACCACTCCTCAAACCGACAAGCCATAAAGGCTTGGCTACGCGTTTACCTCTCCCCCTTTTGTCCCCCTCTCCTTAAACAAGGAGAGAGGGATTAGGGGGTGAGGTTATCTCAAATAATTCGCGGCGATCACCAGCCTTTGAACTTCAGACGTTCCTTCATAGATTTCTGTAACCCTTTGATCCCTATACAACTTCTCTATTTCCGAGAACTCCCCAATATAGCCGTATCCTCCATGAATCTGCATGGCTTTGTTAACACAGAAGTTTGCCGTCTCAGAAGCAAACAGCTTGGCTTGGGCAGCAGCCAGATTTACGCGTTCGCCTTTATCTTCCATCAAAGCAACTTTATAGGTTAGAAGACGGGCGGCTTCCAATCTGGTACTCATATCCGCAATCATCCACTGAATGGCTTGGAGCTTGGCGATGGGTGCGCCGAACTGCTCCCTTTTTTTTGCATACTTGACCGACTCATCAAAGGCTCTCTGTGCAATCCCAACGGACTGAGCCGCCACGCCAATTCTGGCGCCATCCAATGTTTTTAACGCCATTTTAAAGCCCTTGCCTGCCTCTCCCAGAAGATTAGACCTGGGGACTCTCACATTCTCCAGTTTAAGCCTTCCGGTGGTGGACATCCGCATTCCCATCTTCCACTTAAGCTTTTCTGAGGAAAATCCGTGGGTGCCTTTCTCCAAAAGGATGGCTGAAACCTTATCTCTATCACCCTCTTGGACAATCTTGCAGAATAGCACCACCAAATCAGCCACATCTCCGTTCATGATGAAGATCTTCTCTCCGTTTATCACAAAGGAGTCTCCATCCACCTTGGCCGTGGTCTGCTGATTTGCCGCATCTGATCCAGCATTGGGTTCAGTTAATGCAAAAGCTCCGATGATCTCTCCGGATGCCATCTTGGGAAGATATTTTTTCTTCTGTTCCTCAGACCCAAAGATCTCAATCGGGTCGGAAGCCAAATTGTCCACCGCCATTATAAGGGCAGAGGGGGCATCAAACCAGGATATCTCCTCAATTAAGGTGACATAGTCTATTTTGCTTTTCTCCAATCCCCCGTATTCTTTTGCTATTGGAAAAGCCATAAAACCCGCGTCAGCCATCTTTTTGAATAACTCTCTGGGAAACTCAGGCTCACGCCTGTCCAACTCAGCGGAGATAGGTGCTATCTCTCCTTCAGCAAACTCCCGCGCCATCTCTCGAACTTTTTGCTGACTTTCAGACATGTTATAGGTCATCTCTCCTCCTGTTTTTTTGGGTTACTGAACCATTCCTATTTTTTTCTTGCTCTGACGGTGCGGCACAAATCCCAAAAAGTGCACAACTCTATAATTTATGGATTTTTTTACCAGATTCAACAAGAAAATGAAGATTTATTGTAGAAACCAAATACAAATTATACATCCCGCCAAAGGCGGGGAAAAGATTAAGCAACATCCAAGAGAGAATGGTTCTGGCAAGATAAAGTTTTTGTAAAATTGGGGCGCTGGATTCGAATCCAGTGCTCTCATATAATGGCGACAATTTCGGCAGAACATTTTTGAGACAATCTAAAGATACTTGCAATTAATCTTAAATGGGTGGAGTTGAAGCTCCACCCCTACGTTTATATCACAGAAGTGTCTCATTCTTTGCCACAGCTTCCGACACAAGCTTTTAATATCTGCTTTTCAACCTAACCAACTCCTCCGCCATGCCCTTAATCTCTGTATCAGTGTGTAGGTCGGGAGCCGCGTGCTCCTGACACTTTCATTTGTCAGGTGCGCAGGGCACCCGACCTACCAACTGGTATTTCTGACCTTACTGACCTTACTGGTGATTGTTTTAAGTTATTTTCAGCTGCTTGTTGGGTAGCTCTCCCGTCCCGCCTCTGGCGGGAGATCGCAACCGGACCTACAAACTTCTCTGTCGTCCGAATTTGGATCCTGTGGATCGGTATCAATTAGATGGTTCATATCAAATGTCTTTTGCACATCGTGAGGAGAGCATATAATTGTTTACATCCCCCCTTTAGAAAAAAGGGGACAGGTGGGGATTTGAAACTTGAAAAATCCCCCTTTGCTAAAAGGGGATGCGTATGCATTCATACGAATTTCAAGACAGGCCCAAAACAGGCGGGGGAGAAAAAATCAATAATAAGATGCAAACTGATTCCTGCTCCTATCAGGTTGTTGTCGGGCAGTCTGTCGACAGCCCGACCTACAAGTCTACTAGTAAGTTGGTGTGAATTTTGGCTCTTGGGAACGGATTCACCGTGAACGGACGTGTGTTTTCTCTGCCCACCCGGAGGTGCTTTAAGAGGGTTCACCCTGAAGGGATTATTCGTCTCCCACAAGGGGAGTTTCTGTGCATGTATCATATATTCATTTCCCATAAAGGTGGAGCTATCCTTTTCACCACTAAAGTTGTGGTTCGAGACTTACCATAAATGGTGGATTTGCTCCTTGCGGTAGAAGAGACTACAGGTTAGATCTTTTTCGTCAAGCAGGCTACGCCATGCTTGACCTACGAACTGAAATCACCAATTAGTCTAGTCCACGGTCCCGCATTCTGATTCTCGGTATAAACCGTGGCACTTTAGAGCAATAATGATCGTACTCAGTCCCAAACCGATTTCTCAACTCTCGCTCCTCTAAAATCGCAACCAAGTATATCAAAGGAATATACGCCAAGCCTACAATATAGACTGCTAGGTTGTTACTGAAGAGCGCTGCCGCCCAAAGTCCTAATCCGACCTCTAGATACCGCGGATGCCGAACACGCGAGTAGATTCCCTCGGTTACAAGATCATCAGGTTCATTCCTCCCTGATAACTCCGGCAAGCCCAGTATCGTCGATGAACGGAGCACCCGTCTCCACGACACACGTATGTAAATTGACAGGGAGAACAATAATATGGCAAGAGCTGATAAAGGAGCACTGAATCCAAAATCAATGACCAGGATATAATCGCGGATCAACCAGATCGAAAACATACCTATGGCATAGAACCCAAATATTAACGCGTATGCACGCAAGAGTCCGATCCGGCGCATCATCTCGGCCAATGGATGAACAAGAAGCCATGCAACCACCGGAGGCGGAAACGCAACCACCGATACCAGAGATACATAGTACCTGACAGTATCCATGACAATCCGTATGATACATGCTTTTGTTCCGCCAGGACTTCAGTCCTGACAGAGAGTTAAAGCCGCGGTGTGCCGGGGTGCCTCACAGCACAGCTGTGGGTCACCCGCCTATCGATTGCACTGAGGCGTGGCCTTTAGGACGTCGCCTCGAGTGCTTGGTTCGGAGCTTTCAGCCTTTCATTCAGTTCCCAAAGAGCATTGCGATTACTGTCCCATTCGAGCAGGCTGCGAGCCCGTTCATATGGAACCCAGCGCAGTTCCGTGTGCTCGCCCGAAAGGGCGATCACATGATCTCCGGTGTCGACGGCGAAGCAGTGTTCCGGTATGACATAGACATCCTGTCCCCATGACTCGGCGGCAAAGCAATCCTTTGGTACCGTTGACAAGGAATCAAGCTGGATGAGGTCCCCGGTGATGCCGACTTCCTCCTGGGTTTCACGTTGAGCCGCTTCGATTGGTGTTTCGCCATCCTCTCCACCACCGGCTACGAACTGCCAATAGTCGGCATCACTGCGCTTGAGCACAGCAAACTCCAGCCCCGTTGCTGTCCGCCGGAATGGAATGACCAAAATCTGGAACGGTGCTCTCATTTCATCTTGCTCCGAACATTGTTTATATTGATCCAAATAACACTTCAAACATGGCTTCAATTGCTGAATAAGACGCCTTAGAAAACAGCCGGGGTGCCCCACAGCACAGCTGTGGGCCACCCGGCTCTTCTCGTAACTGGCACACAACTTCCTTGCTTGATTTAAGGTCACCGGACAGCACTGGGCATTTATTTATTCTTTTTTTCTTTTTTCAATTTTCGTTTTTCCTTTGGATCAAGCTTGGCCTTTTTCCGTTGTTCCCTTTTGCCTTTATCTTTTTTCCCCTTATCACCCATTTTTTGTTTCTCCTTCCTTGAAAATGAGTTGCGCCGGACTGTGGGGCCGAAACCCCGTCTTCGGTCGTAGAGGTAAGTACACGAGATCGTTTGGCGTCACGCTCGGCGATTTCTCGTCCATCCCCAGCCACTACCTGGCATGCGGCATAACATTGTTTATATGTCTCCGCATAACATCCCAAACACTGTGTCAAGTGCCGTATAACACGCCTGCGGGGTGAACCATCCGGTTCACCCGTGACAAAAATGCATCTCCTACTCGCCAACCGGTGACACCCCTGGATATATTGATCATAATCCGATTTCTCGCGAAATCGATTCTGTTTATATGACACATTATAATCATTTATGAAGCCTTGTCAAGAATTTTTAGAGAGAGCTCTGAAAAAGTCGTTCTTGCGGGGCTGGGAGCCCCGCCTACGCGGGCTAAATCATTGTTATTCAATACCCGAGCGCGTAGGGCGGGCTCTTAGCCCGCCCGATTTCTGCACTTTTTCAGAGACCTTTTAGAAGGTTTTCCTTATTGGTGATGAATGTGTTTCATCTTATCCCAGACCAGAACCGCATGGTCTCAGGGTACGTCCGTGTGGGAAGTATTGTTTTGGGGAATGTTGAAAAAGTAAAACCGCACCAGCCCCGCCAAGTCGGGGTCTCCGCTTTGCTACGACAAGCTGGTGCACTCCGGATCGGAGTTTTTCATCTTATCCCAGGCTGGATGCCTCATGTTTTTCGTATACATTTATCCAGCTTGCCAACTCCTCCGCCATCTTCTTTATTTCAATATCCGGATTCTTCAGAAAAGCAGGTGGATTAATTCTGATTTTATCCTTTGAAACATTCAGGCGATAGCAACCCAAGCGATTGTTTTCTATGAAAGACTGTCCGGTATCTAAACTGGGCAATATCTGTTTTTTCAATCTATGCAGGTATCTGGTCTGGTTATCCCCTGGCTCGAAATCATTTTTATGTATCCATCCTTCTTCATTTTTAAAAGTGGCCCAGGCTAACTTCACCAGATACTTAAAACTCTTAGCAGAGAGATTTATTTTTCTTCCATTTACCAAAACCAGAAATTTATCCTTTACCGGCGTCCCATCGATCACCAAACTTATTTCCTCTCCTTTTAGAGTTCCAACCTGATGCACAAAGCTTTCTTTCCTTTTTGGACGCTTTGATCTTTCATCTATTTTTTCCTTTCCTGCCTTCGACGAGATCTCCGATAATCTCTGTGCTACCTGGTGGGGAAGTGTCCGCTCCAACTCTTCGAGCTTTGCCTCTTTGATTTTCCTTAAATTGCTAAAGCCTTCCTTTACCAGGCACCAGATATAATCTCTTCCCAGACCGGGCACCCTTAAACGGGCTAATTTTAATCCCGCACCATTCACTCCGAAATTCACTTTCAGAGAAAGCCTTCTTAAAAAATGAACCAATCTCTTATCTGAATTCAAAACTCTGGCTATCCCACAGGCCGCGTCCAAAAGCCAACTTACCCTTTTCCCTATCTGCTCAATCTGGCCAGAACGACAAAAATACCTTGCTTCCATATCCAAAGTAGCCGTGGAGGTTATCCATTCACAAAGAAGGGAGCACAGCTTCACCAATCTGATTTCTCTGGGTGAAAAGCTAATCTTCTTCTCCAGTAGTTTCTTAATTTCTTCATCTATTGAGAGGTCATCTTTATATCTTTCAGTCAGGGCTTTCTCATACACCCGGTTCTGCTGTTCCCAGAAGCCCACGTTTATGTAAACGTCCTCCCCGTCCTTTGTATTCAGAACAGAGTAAAACCAGCTTAAAGGATCGAGATCCAGCAGACCTTCCAGCTTTTTCTTAATGGAAAGACCGGTGTGAATGGAGATACCCTTGAACGCATACAAACTTCCTAATCTGGATGGAGAGAGAGTTTCGCCACTTTTAAAAAGAATCTTCTCTTCGACGAGTTCTTTTAGCTTTTCCTCCAACACATCTTCATCCTGTGCAATCAATTTCCCATCCAAACAGGAGCTTATCGCCTGCTTCAGGTGAGATAAGCTTTTCCCAGCGCCAGAGGCGACCAGATCCAAAATCACATCACCCAACTCTTTCTGAGGAAGTTGCGATGTTATCTTTTCTTCCTCTCCCTCAATATATCCCTCCCATAGGGAATCGAACTGAAATCTGTTCTGGGCAATTATTATGGATCTTCCAAAATCTTTTTGAAGACCGAATCTGCCCGCCCTTCCCGACATATTTTCATACTCGCTCCAGCTTATGGGCAACATCACCGCTTTGTCAGAATACTCTCCCTTCTCGAATTTTTGCGTTTCTATGAACACGGTTTTAGCAGGAAGATTTATTCCCAAAGAAAGGGTAGTGGTGGAGAAGATCGCCTTAATTTCTCCCTTCAGATAGAAATGCTCTATCACTTTTCTTTCGCCTGAGGTTAAATCTGCATTGTGGAAAGCAATTCCTTTTTGTAAGCAAAAAGTTAGCTTCCCTTTGAGGGTGGTGTTCTCCAACTCGGATAAAGCTTCAATAGCATTTACACCGGAGGAGAGCTTGATTTCCTCCGAAAACAGAAGGGCACAATCTTCACAGGCCTTTTTGCTTTTCAAAAATACCAGAACCTGTTCTCCATCTTCAAGCAATTTCTCCACGTTGGCAAAAAGAATCTGGTGCGACTCCTCTGAATCCAGTTCCACCAGTTGCTGGGTTCCCTCCTCACCTGAATTATGTTTTCTAAAGTGGAATTTCCCATCAAGAAGCACTCCCTGCAAAAGCTCCACCGGTCTGGATTTCTCCAGAAGAAGCTGACACCCTAACCAGGATGCTAACTGGTCTACATCCTTCAACACTGCAGACAAACCCAGAATCTGCGGGGAATATTTTGAGCTTTTGATCTTGGTAAAAGCCAGCTCCAGTGTGGCACCACGTGCGGGATCACCAATCATCTGAAGCTCATCTACCACTATTAGATTGACCTGTCTCAGGATGTCTAAATTTTTGATCAGAAGCTGATTGAATTTCTCATAGATCATGATAGCCAGATCAAAATTCCCAAACTCGATTTCCCTGTCATCCTCCTGCCGATCCCGGGTGGAGATAGCCACCTTGATACCCAGTGGGGCATACTTTTGACAGAAGTCAGAATATTTCTCCTCGGCGATGGCTTTCAGGGGAACCAGAAAAATCACTTTTTTCCTTTTGAATAGATTTGCCACTGCGGCCATCTCCCCACAGAAGGTTTTGCCGGAGGAGGTGGGAGCAGAGATAATCAGGCTCTGATTATTCATAAGATTATGCCTGGTCACTGCCATAGCCTGCAAGGGCAAAAGCATCTCCCCCTGGGTTTTCCTCCAGCTTTCGATCACCGATTCAGGAATTCCATATCTTAAAAGCTTGTCAACTTTCATTTCAACCTCCCGCGTTATGCAGTTCACCGTTCATGGTTCATAGCTAAAAGCTTTTACTGCGAACTATGAACCATCAACCAAGTAACCATTGCCGAAGGCAATATACTGCACATATGTGCACTTGTCAAGCAAAAAATTAAGGGGATCGAAAAAATCCCCTTGAATTACTGTAATCCGTTGATTGCTTTTAACTTGCCTTTTCCGTTTTTTCCTCTAATTTTGCCGTTTCTAATTGAATCTTTAACCTCGATGCAATTTTATTTGCTAGATCGACTATGTTTTTCAACCTCTCTTTGTACGGTTTGATATCGTCCCCTTTCGGTAACAAGTTGGAGTTGTATTCGCTGGCAAGTTCGAAAGCTCTTTCGACTCCACTAAGCAAACCTATGTTTAGACCCAAACACTTTTCGAGGCTCATCGTCGAATCCATTAGTTTATCTTCATCAGAAAAGAAAACCAATCTGATCTGATTTTGCTTGTTCACAAAATCGTAGAATGGCTTGGTGGAAGTACTCGTTACTTCGCTCTCCAATTTTCGTCTTTTCTTGTCCGCTATCTTAGCCATCGGACGTATGGATTCCTTTACTATCTTGGTTCCATACTTCTCCAGCTTTCCAACGATTACTCTTATTGTCTCGACATCCTCCTTTGATGTTTCCTCGATCAGAACCTTATAGAAATCATCAAAAAGAAAAGCTGAGATCAACATTGTTTCAACAGTGAGTGGAATATCCTTGAAGATTTCACTAATAGGTAGCTTTCCTTCTTCAAGTTTCTTGACGAAATCGTCTACATCTGTGAAATATTCTACAAACTTCTTTACATCTTCAACAATTTTTTTGTCATTCATAACGGATTTCCTCTGAATTGTACAAATTAATTTGGAGATCAGGCAATTCTATCTGCTAACTCAGTTTCTTCTTCCTCGGACTTGAGGAGGTATTTGTGGAGAAGAACACGTAACTTAGTCTCGAGTTCATTAGGCATCTTTGAGGAGAGAACTTCCTTCCAATCGAATGCATTTATCAGTAAACTCCGTTCAGATTGCATTTTTTTATATATATTACTGTAATCCAACTCTTCATAAGACCCTATTTGGGGTTGCCTCTTTCGTGCTAATTCCGCTTCAACTTTCGAGTTCTCCTCCCTTATCTCAACAAGTGCTTCGACGATGGGAAGTATTTCATCTTCACTACACCAGTCATCCTCCTTTGGCTTGACTAGACGAAGGACTTCTATCGCCGATTTTCCCTCATGCATCACAAGTTTGTAGATTTCCTTTAGGCGATGGGCTAACTCAGGGAGAAAAGCTTGCTTTCGGATGCGGTCATACATGGCTTCCCCCGTTGTGGTAAGGACATAATACCGCATTATCCCATACGTCGTAACTGTGATCGCTTCGGATGGACGGATGGTTTCCACAATTTCGCCGAGCTGTTCTGGTGAGACTCCGAATTCATGTGCTAACTCATCATGCTCAATTATTCCTTCCCTTTTTATGATGCTCAGTAATTCTCCATATCGTGGCTGTTTTCTTAATGTTTCATAAGCTTCTTTCGACACCTCAGAGTCCATCATCTTTCTAATCACATTTTCCAAAGCTTGCAAGTAGCCCAGTTGTCTTGCAATTTGCAGATTTTTCGTTCCGTCATCAAAATCGAAAGTTATATGGGCAAGTTTTTTGCCAAGGTATCTCAACTTTTCGTAGTTTCTTTCCCTCAAGTAGTGAATAACATAAGGGAAAATCATGGCAACACTCTTCTTGATTCCCTCGGTGTCTTCGGCTTTTAAGCATTGTCTGATGGTTTCAACTGTTTTGTCGAAATCTTTCATCTGTTCTCTAATGATCGGTGTTTGCATGTTCCCCTTTCTTAAGAGGATCAATTTATTAATCGGCAACTTATGAGTCATACTTCAATTCGTCCGGTGGTTTTTTAAACTCTTGATCAAGACAGAGTTAAGGTTTGAACTTTGCAGTCTTTTGAGTCAAATAAAAGCACAGTTTCAAACGCTGTTGGGTCCCGCTTCAAACATTCAAAATGTGAATCATCAGATGTGTCTTTTATAGGCCTAAAAATAAAGGAATCTTTTTTCTTTTGTCCCCCAACAATTTCGAGATTGTACGCATTTGAAAAGAAAGTCACTGCACCTGACGCGCAAGCGTGATAAAAGGCGTTTGTTTTAAATCTTTCTGTCGAAGGGGTCATCGACGGTAGAAAGAAACAATTCACTTTTAAACTCGATAGTATGTTATAGGTTTCTGGAACGAGAAAATCGAGACAGATCATAGTAGCAACTCGCCCAAATGGAGAGTCGAACAAATTAAACACCCTTTCTGAGATATCTATATCCTCTGTAACTTTTTCCTCTGTCCCCTGAAACTCACCAGGTAAAAACAAAAATCTATTCATTTTTGCCTGGGAGAAAAGCTCTTTACCGTCGGGCCTTAACATGAAACACTTGTTCTTCCCATCCACATGAAGAGAACCCGTTACCACCAGCTTAATGGTTGGATTCTCTGGATTTCTATTGTATTTCTCGGCTAAGACAAGCTGTAGATGGTCCAAGAGGTCTTCTGAAAAGGTTAGCTCCGGAAAAATGATGAGATCGGTGTTTATTTTTTCCAATTCACCTATCATCTTTTCCAACCTATCTAAGCAATTTGAATCCTTTCCTTGCTGTACGCAAAAATAGAGCTGTCCGTCCTTCTCCCTTTTGGTCTCAATTTCGGGCTCGTCATCATCTTTTCTGAAAGGTACGACGGCAATACGAATAAAGCCCTTATTTAAAAGATAATTAACAAATGATGGCAGTTCCACAAATTTTACGGTATAATCTGTGGCTATCTTTGTTACTGCACTAATATTGTTTAACCTGTTCTCAATCCTATCACCTACAGTATCTAATCCTCTGATCAATTTGTAGAATTTGTCAAATCCAAAGCTTCGGTTATGAAGATAATATACATCTCCATATTCCCGAAAGTTCCAATTAAGAACGTGAGTTGATTTAATATCTTGATATTTGTAAAGACGGTCTATTGTCAATAATGAAGCTAGGATGAATTCTTCCTTTTTGCGACTTCCTATCCCCTTTACAAAATATTCCTTTATCGCTGTATCTTCTATCACCCCCTTTACCTTTAGTGCAGGACTTTGTTTCATCTTTTTGGTTAAGAATTTCTCGATATCCTTTTGGAATTTATAGAATGTTTTATAGTCTTTTGAATATCTATGCAGGATACTCCCTTCGTTTTCCTTACAATAGAGAAATAGCAAGAGAAAAACATCGAAGATATTTTCCGACTTCTCTAATTCATCTCTGTTCAGGGTTAGGAATGACATAATCGAATGGGAGAAATATTACATTACCCTAATAGATAAAACTAGATTGGAAAATCTAATGCGGTTCTTGTATATTAAAATTCCTGCCTTGTCCACCAGATTAGAACTTAAAGATGAAAAACTACCACTCACTAAACACAAGTCTCTCGTGCCAGTGTTCACCCTTGCTTATATTCTTATTCTGGCTGAAGCCGAATTACACCCAAGCTAATGCCACAATTAAATAATATCCTATCAGGATAAAGTTGTCAAGCAAAAAATTAAGATTTTTTTCAAAATCATTATGAGAGGCCCAATGAATTGGGTAACATCAACTTCTGGTGAATGTGTCGGGTTTTTAAGGAATGGTAGCCGCAGATCATTTGACTTCCTATGGATCCAAATGGACAGATGAGCTTCAGCCTGCGCAGATAGGTATGTAACTTTCAAGTTTCTTCCTCAGAGATCCTGGTAAGACCAGAACCTAACTTAAGTTAGGTTCTGGCTCAAACCTAAATCTACCTGCTCGGTTTTCGACAATCAAAAACTCCTGACAATCTTTTTGTTGACTTTGCCAAACAAGCCTCGTATATTCTTTGATGTTTATGAAAGAATTCTTCGTTCTTCTTGTCTGAGGTCATGGGGAGATGAGTTCAAAAACCACTTTACCTTCAGAGCCGCAGGTCACACTTGAATTGGTCAAAGAACACGGGCTTTCTTCAGAAGAATATGAGATGATCCAAAAACTTCTGGGACGAAAGCCCACCTACACGGAATTAGGAATCTTTTCGGTGATGTGGTCCGAGCATTGCAGTTACAAAAATTCCATTGCAGTATTAAAAACCTTTCCCAGGGAAGGAGAACATCTTTTGGCCAAGGCGGGTGAGGAAAATGCGGGTGCGGTGGATATTGGAGATGGGCTGGCGGTTATCTTCAAGATAGAAAGTCATAATCATCCCAGTGCAGTGGAACCCTATCAGGGAGCGGCAACCGGCGTGGGGGGGATCATGCGGGATATCTTCACCATGGGCGCTCGCCCCATAGCCTGCTTAGACTCACTTCGTTTCGGAGAGCTCTCATCGCCAAGGGTTAGGTATCTTTTTGATGGTGTGGTAAGGGGAATTGGGGATTACGGAAATTGCTTCGGCGTCCCAACAGTCGCAGGAGAAGTGTATTTTGAAGATTCCTATACCGGAAACCCACTGGTCAACGCCATGTGTATAGGCGTGGTGAAAGTCGATCAGATGGCAAGGGCAAAAGCGGAGGGAAAAGATAATCCCGTTCTGCTGGTGGGAGCTTCCACCGGAAGAGATGGGATACATGGGGTCACCTTCGCCTCAGAGGAGATCTCGGAAAAGTCGGAGGAGAGGCGACCTTCGGTTCAGATCGGTGATCCCTTCATGGAAAAGCTTCTTATGGAGGCGTCATTAGAGATAATCAAAGAGGATCTGATCGTGGGCATTCAGGATCTGGGTGGAGCAGGCCTCTCCTGCTCCACCTGCGAGACTGCAGCCAGAGGAAAAAGTGGCATCGAGATTGACGTCTCGCTGGTGCCGGCAAGAGAGGAGAAGATGATTCCCTACGAGATGATGCTCTCAGAATCACAGGAGAGGATGCTGGTGATCGCCAAAAAGGGATGCGAGAAGAGGGTGCAGGGAATTTTCAAAAAATGGGGATTGCATTCGATAATCATCGGCAAGGTCACAGATGATAAAATGTTAAGGGTTAAAAATCGGGGGGAGGTGGTGGCAGAGATTCCTGCTGCTTCTTTGGCGCTGGGAGGTGGAGCCCCAGTATATACCAGAGAGGGAAAGAAACCAGAGTATCTTAAAGAAGCCAACCAGTTGAATCTAACTGAATTGGAGGTGCCCGGCGATCTCAATCAGACTCTTTTGCAACTTCTGGGTTCTCCCAACATTGCCAGCAAAAGGTGGGTGTATGAGCAATACGATACCCAGGTAAGAACCGCCACGGTAGTTGGACCCGGATCGGATGCGGCAGTGCTGCGGGTAAGGAAAATCAACAAAGCCATTGCTACCTCCACCGACTGCAATGGTCGCTATTGTTATCTGAATCCTCGCATGGGAGGAAGAATTTCGGTGGCGGAGGCGGCTCGAAATGTGGTCTGCTCCGGAGCAAAACCCCTGGCTATAACCAATTGTTTGAATTTCGGCGATCCATACGATAAGGAAGTATTCTGGACCTTCGCCGAGTGCGTGGCAGGGATGAGCGAAGCCTGTCGTACATTCAAAACCCCGGTAACAGGCGGAAATGTGAGCTTCTATAACGAAGATCCACAAAGAATCGTTTATCCCACTCCAGTGGTGGGGATGATAGGCTTGATAGAAGATTTGAAACATATAACCACCATGTGTTTCAAAGAGGAGAAAGACTTAATCGTTCTTCTGGGAGAAAACACCGAAGAACTGGGAGCAAGCGAATACCTGAAGGTGATCTGTAACCTGGTCAAAGGGAACGCACCAGAGTTGAATTTAGAAGAGGAAAAGAAAGTTCAGGATGCCTGCCTGGCGATGATTAAAGCTGGGATAGTGAAATCGGCGCATGATTGTTCTGAGGGAGGGATAGCGGTGGCTTTAGCCGAATGCTGTATTTCTTCCCCCGATGGCTGGGGAGCTAAGATAAAGTTGAACCAGGATACAAGAACCGATGCTCTGCTTTTTGGCGAGTCGCAATCCAGAATAATCATTACCGTATGCCCAGAAGATAAAACAAAGATGGAAAAGATCGCCAGGGAATATCAAATATCCTTTTCTGTGATCGGAGAGGTGGAGGGACACAATTTAAAGATAGAGGGAATGATAGATCTGCCGGTGAAAAAGCTTGTGGATGTATACGAGTTTGCCATTCACAGAATAATGGAAAAAGAGCTCGAAGTCGTTAAAATGGTTAAAAATTGAAGTCTAAACTGGAATCAAATAAGACCATAAACTGTATAAAAAGTATGGAGATAGTTTTTAAGGGCATTCCACTTGAATTTTGATCTTGACAGAATTGAATATTCAAACTAAATTAATGCCTGAAGAAGAATCGAAATTGATGAAGGAGGTGAGAAAGGATAATGAAAAAACTAACCCTTATACTGATTTTGGTGGTGGTGGCATCTTTCCTTATCTTCAGCTTCGCTATTTCCCAGCAAGAGAAAGGCACAAGCGAGGCTGATACTGTAAAAAAGGAGACGGCAACACAGGACACAACCGCAAAACAGGACACCACAAAACAGGACACTGCCAAACAGGACACCACAAAACAGGATACCACCAAGGTGGTTCACAAGTATATCGGGACAACCAAGTGTAAGATGTGCCATGACTCTGAGGTGAAAGGAAAAATCCACGCCAAGTGGGCTTCGACCAAACACGCCGCAGCTTATGCGACCTTGGCCAATGAGGAATCAAAGAAAATTGCCAAAGAGATGAAGATCGAGGACCCTCAGAAAGACGGGAAGTGTCTTAAATGCCATGTCACTGGATACAAGGAGGCCACCGGAGACAAATATTCCATGGAGGAGGGGGTAACCTGTGAAGCCTGCCATGGTCCGGGAGAGCATTATTGGTCCATGAAGGTGATGAAGAACAAGGAGCTGGCTTTAGAAAAGGGTTTGGTTGAGCCGACCGAAGAGCTTTGTGCTACGTGTCACAACAAAAAGAGTCCAACTTATAAGCCAATCAAATACGAAGAAGCATATAAGCAGGTGGAGCATCATCCGCCCAAAGCTGAGAAAAAGAAGTAGATGTATGGTATAAACTGAATTTGGAGAAAACCCCCGCACAAAAAGTGGGGGTTTTCTTTTTGTTACAATTATAAGTTGTAAAGGAATCAGGCTTGCAGTAGGATTTATTTCGCATTGTTTCCGTGTTAATGAAAGGACTATTCAGCGTTCATCGGTAGCGTCGGAACTCTGTGTAGTACGCTTTTTCTGAGAAAGTCTTTTGAGAGTAAAGGCTGGAGTGTCCCGCCTTAGATGAGTGTTACATAATTAGTGAAGTTATTTTTTGTCTTTTGAAAGCCACCCTTTCTGGATAAATTAAAACGGGACGACCGTTCTCAGAGAGGGGGTGGCAATACGTAACCAAAGGAGTTAACCATCTTGCCAAGCTATTCTCAGAGGTTATTGAAAAGTTTGGTTTCGTCTCTGTTCCTCTCAGGAGGAGAGGTAGACCCTTTGTTTATTCTACCAAAAGTCCCGCCAAAGGCGGGACTTTTGGCTTTCGAGCTAATTTCAATTGGTCTATCGGTCAGAAAGAAGATAAGCCGACCCCATGTCTTCCAGAAAGAACTTTCTGCCAAAGGTAGATCCGCTTCTGGCGGAAAGATTTCAAGTCTTCCAAAAATATATCTTCTCTCTTGGGTGTTGCCTAACTTTTTTCCCGCCTTTGGCGGGATGTATGATTTGTATTTGGTCTCTACAGATCATGCCATTTTCCCCTTGACTTTCTAAGATAAATGGGATTTATTCATGGCGAAACTTTTCGACAGGGTTTAATTTTTAGAGGTTCAGATGATTAAACTACAACGCACCATCGAAAAACCTGCTTCCTATTCAGGGATAGGACTACATACCGGTAATCAGACCACCGTCACCTTCAAGCCGGCTCCCATTGGTCACGGCATCGTTTTTGTTAGGACCGATCTTCCTGACTCTCCGGAGATCCCGGCAGACATAGATCATGTGATAGATATAACCCGGGGGACCACGTTGAAAAAAGGGGAAGCTAAAGTTTACACGGTGGAGCATGTATTAGCCGCCTTAGCCGGACTCCAGTTGGATAATCTCCGGATGGAGCTGAATTCCAGCGAGCCTCCGGTGGGGGATGGAAGCGCCTTACCTTTTGTGGAGACCATACTCAAGGCTGGCACAAAAGAGCAGGACTCTCCTAAGAACTATCTGGAGATAGAAACCCCACTGTTTTACTCTGAAAAGGAGAGAGGGATAGATCTAGTGGTGGTTCCCTCAGACGATTTGAGAATCACCTTCATGGTGGACTATCGGAATCCAGCTTTAGGCACGCAATATACCTCTTTGGTATCGCTGGAGAAGGAATTTGTGGAGGAATTCGCTCCCGCCCGGACTTTCTGCTTTTTTCACGAACTGGAGGAGTTATACAAGGAGGGCCTGGCAAAAGGGGGAAGCCTCCACAATGCACTGGTGATCTGCGATGAGAATAACTGTGAGGCAAAAATCGGTAAGCTCAAGGAGCTATATGGGATAAAGGAGAAGGTATTTGTCGGCAAGTTTGGAATCTTAAATGATGTTCCATTGAGGTTTCCCAATGAACCGTGCCGGCATAAAACCTTGGACCTGTTAGGAGATTTGTATCTTCTGGGAGTGCCGCTGAAAGGACATGTTCTTGCGGCAAGATCCGGACATGCAGCAAATGTAGCGCTGGTGAGAATGCTTCGGGAGCAATATGAAAAGAAACAGATAACCACCAGATATCAGAAGAGAGCCACCGAGGATTATCTTCTGGACATAAATGCCATCCTGAAAATCATGCCCCATCGTTACCCCTTTTTGCTGGTGGATCGGGTGGTGGATATTCAACCCAGAAAAAGTGTGGTGGCGATCAAAAACGTGACCATGAATGAGCCTTTTTTCTCCGGTCACTTTCCCGGCCATCCCATAATGCCGGGAGTGCTAATTGTGGAGGCTATGGCTCAAGCCGGGGGAATCCTTCTTCTAAACACCGTGGATGATCCTGAAAACAAGCTGGTATACTTCATGGGAATCGACGGAGTTCGTTTCCGAAAGCCGGTTCTGCCCGGAGATCAAATCAGATTTGAGCTGGATATGATTCAGTTCCGCCGGGGGACCTGCAAGATGCAGGGAAAAGCATACGTGGAAGGCGATCTGGTCTGTGAGGCAACTCTGATGGCAACCATTGTGGATAAATGAAGAGGGGAATATATATTAAACCCGCCAAGTGAGGAAATATCAAAGAGAGCTCTGAAAAAGTCAAATCGGAAAAGGTCTTGCTGGAGTGTGGAGTTTTAGGGATTGTTGAAAATGTGCCCCACATGCTTTGATGGAAGATTATCGTAGGGACAGCCCTTGTGGCTGTCCTCCTTAGGGTTAGGACAGGGACCCCGCCTTGGCGGGATTTCGCAAGCTCAACAAGCCCTGTCCCTACATAGAATTCTTTGCTTAAAAACAATCTCCCCAATCCACAAGATTGAATCATTTTTGACACAGAACATCAATTAAATAACTCTTCCATCAAATCCGGATTATGGATATTCACCCCACCGCCATCATTCACAAAGATGTGAAGCTAACAGATGATGTATGTGTTGGTCCTTTCAGCATAATAAATGAAGGGGCAGAAATTGGTAAAGGATCAGAAATAGGTTCTCACGTTTTGATTGATTCGGGAACCATAATAGGTAAAAACTGCAGGATTCATCACGGAGCGGTATTAGGCACTCTGCCGCAGGATCTCAAATTTGAAGGAGAAAAAACTCATCTTACCATCGGGGATGGAACAACAATCCGCGAATATGCCACCCTCAATCGGGGCACCAAATATCGGGGAAAGACAGTGGTGGGCAAAAATTGCTTCATCATGATCTATGCGCATGTGGCTCACGACTGCCTTCTGGGCGATCATGTGATCTTGTCCAATTCAGTCAATTTAGCCGGGCACGTGGAGATAGGCGATTGGGCCATCATCGGCGGAGTGGTGCCGGTGCATCAGTTCGTCAAGATCGGAGCACATTCCATTGTAGGAGGAGGCTTCAGGGTGCAAAAGGACGTGTGTCCTTACGCTCTGGTGGCAGGCTATCCTTTAAAGACTCTGGGGCTGAATCGAATCGGTCTGCAAAGAAGAGGCTTCCCTGAAAAAATCATACAGATTCTGGAAAAAACCTTCCGCATTTTGTTTAAATCAAAGCTGAACACATCACAGGCGACCGAAAAAATCAAAACTGAGGTGGAGTTGATACCTGAGGTTAAGACCATTCTGGATTTCATCGCCAAGAGTGAAAGGGGGATCATCAAATAGGTCAACGGATGAAACGGATTAAAACTAAGCTATTCCATATAAGGATAAGGTAACGGACACTTTTGTTCGTTACCATTTTTTGTAAAGAGTAAATTCTCATTAAAAACTAAAAAGATTTTTGATGATAGATTTTTCTCAGTGAGACCAGAACTTAACTTAAGTTAGGTTCTGGTTCTTGCAGACGGGTTTTTACCTCTATTCAATCTAATTGACACTTTTTCTCTTATTGACTAAATCTGAGGGGATAGTTATATTTTCAAAAATTCTTATTGATTTGAAACTTGCTGATACTGGTGTGTATTGAGAAAATAGTCGCAATGTTTATTGAAGCCAATCACAAGAGGTAAAGGATGGAGAAGGTAAGAGTTGGAGTTGTGGGGGTGGGGCATCTGGGCGATCATCACGTTCGCATCTATTCCCAAATTTCAGATGTCGAACTGGTGGGGGTAAACGACATCGATGTGGAAAAGGGCAAAAGGGTAGCCCAAAGATACGGGACAAGGTATTTTGAAAACCTGGAGGATATTCTAAAAGAGACAGATGCGGTCAGCTTGGTGGTCCCCACTACTGCTCACTTCTCTCTGGCGAGCACGATATTGGAACGGGGAAAAGATCTTTTGATCGAGAAGCCTATAACTGAAACGGTTAAGCAGGCAGAGAAGCTGATCAAACTTGCTCAAAAGAAAAATCTGATTCTTCAGGTGGGACACATCGAAAGATTCAATCCGGCATTTAAAGCCATAGAAAAACACCAACCCCATCCCAGATTTATCGAATCCCATCGACTGGCTCAATTTAATCCCCGGGGAACAGATGTGGCGGTGATTCTGGATCTGATGATCCATGATATCGATTTGATTTTGAGTCTGGTGAAAAGTCGGATAACGAACATAGTGGCGGCGGGGGTGCCGGTTATCGCCGAAAGCGAAGACATCTGCAATGCCCGGTTGACCTTTGAAAACGGTTGTGTGGCAAACATCACCGCCAGTCGTATCTCCGCTCGAGCTTTACGTAAGATGAGGCTATTTCAAAAGGACTCCTATATATCCTTAGACTTTTTACAAAAGTCGGTGGAGATTTACAAGCTGGTGGAGGCTGACCGGTTACCTCAGGATGAAAAAGAGAAAAAAACCGTGGTAGGAAACATCCCGGTGGAGAGGGTGGGAAAAACCATAATCTACCAAAGACCGGAGATTTGTGATCAGGATATGCTTACCTCAGAGATAAAATCGTTTTTAAATGCTGTTCGTACCAGAACCCCACCTAAGGTCACCGGAGAAGATGGTAAAAGGGCTTTGGAAGTTGCGCTCGAGATCAAGGAAAAAGCTGAGGAACACAAAAAGTGGAGTGAGGTATCTTAGGAAGTTCGACGGGATATTAAGAACTACGATAATTTGGTTGAACAAATCTGGAGTGTCCCGCTTTAGCTTGACAAAAGAGCCCTTAGTGTTTTGGTATCACATTTGGTCTGCCTGAAGGCAGACACTCCAAGTTATCTGTTGATCTGGAGTGTCGGGCTTTAGCCTGACCTGAAAATTCTTGAAGGACAGAAAACTTCTATTTGGTCCACCTAAAGGTGGACACTCCAAATTCTGGTCTCAAACAGTTTTCAAGAAATGTTAATAGCACAAAATTGGCGAACTTTTGATCTTCAGGTAACGCTTGCTTAGGCGATGAATGATTCCAAAAAAATACTGATCATAGCCGGGGAGGCATCTGGCGATCTGCATGGGTCCAGCCTGGTGAAGGAACTCAAAAAGACCAATTCAAACCTGGAAACCTTTGGCATCGGTGGGGACAGGATGAAAAGCCAGGGGATGGAGCTTATCTTTCACATTGATAAGCTTTCCTTTATGGGTTTTTTTGAGGTGATAAAAAATTTGAGTTTTGTTCGAAGGGTTATGAAAACCATGGTGTCCATGACCGAAACCAGAAGACCGCACCTGTCAATCCTGATAGACTATCCCGGCTTCAATCTAAGATTCGCCAAAAAAGTCAAGAAGTTAGGGATACCGGTGGTTTACTACATCAGCCCTCAGGTCTGGGCATGGGGTGGAAACAGAGTGAAAAAGATGAAAAACTTGATAGACAAGATGGTGGTAATCTTTCCTTTTGAAAAGGAAATTTACAGAAAGTTCAATATTGACTGCGAGTTTGTGGGACATCCACTTCTGGAGGTAACCAGACCCATCCTTTCTTTGGAGGATTTCCAAAAGAAATTTGGCATAAGAAAAAATGATGTGGTGGTGGGACTGCTTCCCGGTTCCAGATGGCAGGAGGTGGAAAAGATTCTGCCCATAATGCTCGAATCCTGTAAGCTTTTGAAGCCAAGAATCAAAAATTTAAAAGTGCTTTTGGGCTTGGCACCTACCATCAAAAAAGAAAAAATAGAAAATCTGCAAAATCTTGATGTCTCTCAGGCAAGAATAGTGGAAAATCTGACTTATGATTTGATGAAACATTCAGATCTTCTTCTGATCGCCTCCGGATCTGCCACTTTAGAATGCGCCATTTTAGGCACTCCATTTCTGGTATTGTATAAGACCAGTTTGTGGACCTATCTTCTGGCAAAAAGTTTGATCAGCATACCTAATATCGCCTTAGCCAATGTGGTGGCTGGCAAAAGAATAGTTCCTGAGTTCATTCAGAGCCAGGCAATTCCCCACCGGATCGCAGAAGAGATGTATGAGATTCTAACCGACAGGGAGAGATACAAAAGCATCCAAAATGAGCTGAAGAAAGTAAAGGAAAAGCTGGGGGAAGATGGTGCCTCTAAGAAGGCAGCACAGATCGTAACTGAAATGCTGACTTTCTCACCTTTGACAGAATAACGAATGTCAACTATTGAGTAACATGAATGGGTTTATTCCCTCTCCCCTACGGGGAGAGGGTAAGGGTGAGGGGGAGTTCAGTTAAATGTACCAAATCTTGCACTTTTCGTTAGTAAACGGTAATGAATGAAAAGCTGGCTTAAACAATTTAAAGACGATGTGCTTTTGTTTCTGGCATCATGGATAGGCCCACTCTTGATCTACGTCCTGGGAATGACCTTGAGGATCAAATGGGTGGGGGAGGAAAATCTGGATATACTGAGAAAAGAAAAAAAATCGGTGATCTATGCCTTCTGGCACGGCAGGATGCTTATTCTGGCTTATTCACACCGAAAACTGAAGGCACACGTTCTGATAAGCCAACACCAGGATGGGGAGTTCATCGCCCGCATAATCCACAGGTTAGGTTACGTCACGGTGAGGGGATCCACCACCCGGGGTGGATCCAAAGCCCTCTTTGAGATGTGCGAGAAGATCACATCCGGATTTGACGTAGCCATAACCCCGGACGGACCCAAAGGACCCGGATTTCAGGTTCATCCGGGCACAATATACATTGCCCAGAGAAGCGGAATGCCCATCGTTCCCATAACCAACTCCGCCAAGAATCGCTGGAACCTCTCCACCTGGGATCGTTTCTTGATTCCCAAACCTTTTTCTGAAGCAATGATCATCCTGGGAAAACCGATTTATGTGCCAACTGAATCAACTCCACAAGAACTGGAGGAAAAAAGAATGGAGCTGGAAAAACAACTGATGGAGTTGACTCAAAAGGCAGACGAGTATTACTGGCACGCACCTTGAGTAAAAATCAGAACCTAACTTAAGTTAGGTTCTGGTAGGATCATTCAACACTCTGTTCGTGGAATCTTGACAACATTGCCGATTTTTTTAAAATGGCTAAAATAGAGAGGAGTCGAGATGTCAGATAAGTCACATAGATTTAGGATGGATTTCGTCTTGAAAAGAACTTCTTTTGACGAGAAATCCAGAATATTAACTGCAATGTTGGAGCCTGATCCGCGGAGATATGAATGGAAGGAAATGGAGGGAAAGCGCTATCTCCATGACAAGCTTGACGACCTATACATACCTGAGAAGGTTTACTTTGAGTCCGTTAAGCAGTTTACTGGAAAGCCAATTTTCTACCAACCACCTAAGATTGAAGAAATGGCAGATTATATCAAATCACGAGAGCCTCTTATCATGAATATGATGAAGGGATTTGAGACTCCACCTATCTTCAAAGATAAATCGGAGGAGTTTCTTGAGTCACTAACAGAAGACAAGTTATCTTTCGTTATTATCTCACTCGATATTGTGGGCTCAACTAAGCTTGCATCAGAAACAGATATAAAAACCTATAGTCGCTTGATTTCTATTACACTCTTCGAGCTTAGTGAGGTTGTACCTAAATTTCATGGGCACATACTTAAATACACTGGAGACGGCATAATTGCTTACTTCCCAGAACCTAGCTTTATTATCAAGAACGATCTTGCGATTGATTGCTCACTCGGGCTACGTCGGCTAGTTTATAGAGCTTTGAATCCTATTTTTGAAAAGCATGGCTTTCCGATTATCGACATCAGAATCGGACTCGATGCTGGGGAGGCCTATATCGCAACGATAGGTAGCCCTCAGACAAAGCAACATAAGGACATTATCGGTGCAGTAGTAAGCTTAGCTGCCAAGATACAATCAAAGGCCAAACCTGGAGATATTTACTTAGGAGATACAGTAGAGAGAAACCTACATACGATGTGGCGACAAATTTGCGAACCTGTTAATCTAGGAAAAGACTGGGATTACAAAGACCTAAGCGGGAATATTTATACAATCCATAGGGTAAAGCTTAAGCGGTGACCCTAATTCAATCTATCCACTTGTTTGTAACCTGCTTCAAATGTATGCACTTTACAACATCATTTTAAATTTCGCCTTCGTCATCTCTTTTCCCTATCTTCTGCTTCGGGCGGTTTGGGGAAAACACGGAATTGTTGAAAGAATGGGAAGATTGCCAAAGGAGGAAACAGAAAAGCTTCGTGGTAAAAGGGTGATCTGGTTTCATGCTGCATCGGTAGGGGAAGTAAAAGTTTTATCCACCGTAGTCCCTCAGGTTCAGAAAAATCATCCTGAATACGCCCTGGTGGTATCGGCCATTACCAAGACAGGTAAGAAGGAGGCAGAAAGGATTTTAAAAGGAGTTAAGCTGTTTTTCTTTCTTCCCGTCGATTTAAAAGGATTCGTGAAAAGAGCTTTGGAAAGAATAAAGCCTGTGGCTTTGATTTTGGTGGAGACCGAGTTCTGGCCCAACCTGATAAAGGAGACGAAAAAGAGGGGACGTTTTGTGGCATTGATCAACGGACGCATTTCCGATGCCTCCCTGCGCAGATATCTTTTAGTAAGAAGCCTGTTCAAGGAGACGCTTTCATCCATTGATCTTTTGTGCATGCAGTCAGAAGAACATAAGGAGAGGATGATGCTTTTGGGGGTAAGGCCGGATAAAATAAAAGTAACCGGCAATCTTAAATTCGATCGCCTAATCTACGCTAGCCAAACAAAAGATATAGACGGGCTGAAAAAAAAGTTGCATATTCCCGATCATTTTAAGGTTATCATCGGCGGAAGCACAAGGGATGAAGAGGAAAGGATTTTGATCGGAGTCTTCAAAAGGCTGCAACAAAAACATAAAAACCTCGTTCTTATTCTTGCGCCCAGGCATCTTGACCGATTGAAGCATGTGGAGAGGATGCTTTCTGATTCGCAGACTGTCTTCATCAGAAAAAGTCAACTGGATGGATTTGTTCCGAGGACTCGTCCCCAGGGTAAAACTCCTCTGGAGGATGAAAACGTGATCCTTCTGGACACCATGGGTGAGCTGTCTAAAATCTACTCTTTAGCCGACGTGGCTTTTGTGGGAGGGAGCCTGGTGCCGGTGGGAGGGCACAATCTCTTGGAACCAGCAATTTATGGAGTCCCGGTCCTTTTCGGACCTTATGTGGAGCATTTCAAAGAGGAAGCCAAGATTTTGATCCAATCCGGAGGTGGCATAAAAGTCAAGGATGAAGAGGAACTCTACTTCAACTTATCCAACCTGCTTTCAGATGATGAGAATAGAAGAAAGCTGGGACAGAAAGCAAAGCAAGCCATCCAGAAGAAGACCGGAGTCGCTCAAAGAACAACAGATTTGATCTTCTCCCTTCTTGAAAAATGTAATCAGCTCTCAGCTAACAGCTGTCAGCAAACAGCCATTCAACCTTCGCGGACGGCGGACAGCCAACGGTGGACACTCTATGCACCGACGTGCTGGGTTCTTTTTTTCTTTTCATTGCTATATAGATTAATCTGCGGCATTAGATTCCTTTTTTATCGATATGGAGTATTCAAACAGAAAAAGCTTGAAGCAAAAGTGATCAGCGTGGGAAACATCACTCTGGGTGGGACCGGAAAAACTCCTCTGGTCATCTATCTGGCAGAAAAGCTCAAAGAGCAGAATAAAAAAGTGGCGATACTCTCCAGAGGATATAAGCGGAAGAAAAAAGAGATGGTGGAGTTGACACAAGAAATATGCCACCAGGTTAACTGGGAAGAGGTGGGAGATGAGCCCTATCTTCTGGCAAGGCGACTTTTTGATGTTCCTATTATAATAAGCAAACATAGAAATGTTTCGGGAGATTATGCCATTCAAAAACATGGCACCGAGTTTTTGATTTTAGACGATGGGTTTCAACATTTAAAACTTTTCCGGAACTTAGACATCGTGGTGATCGATTCGGTCAATCCTTTTGGAAACGGAAGACTACTTCCGGCAGGCATATTGAGAGAACCTTTGGCTTCTTTGAGGAGGGCGGATATTTTTGTTTTGACCAAAACAGATCAAGCTTTCAATATAGATGAGTTAATCCAAATATTAAAAAAATATAATCCCCAAGCTCCAATAGTAAAGTCCGTTTATCAGATTCGCTCCATAGAAAAACTATTCAATGATTCGGAAGTCAACTCCAAGGAGGTGGAGGACAAAAAGGCTTTAGCTTTCTCCGGCATCGGGAATCCTTTATCATTTGAAAATAGTCTGAAGCAACTGAAGATACAGATTTTAAAACATCAAATATTTTTGGATCACTACCCCTATCGAAAAAAGGATATTTTGGATCTAATGCAGGAAGCAAAAAACATAGGCGCCGATTTTATTATCACCACAGAGAAAGATTCGGTGCGTATACCTTTGATAAACCAGTCGGAGATCCCGTCGCAGGCGGGATTGGATATCCCCTTCTATGTGTTAAAAATAGATTTAAAGATAACCAGAGGAGAAGAAGTCCTCTTAAAGAAAGTTAGGGGAAAAGAATAGATGGAGATAAAAACCGATTTTTTGGTGATCGGATCAGGCATTGGAGGACTCTCCTTTGCCCTTAAAGCTTCTGAGTTAGGGGATGTGGTCATCGTCACCAAAAAGGAGGACTCTGAATCCAACACCAATTATGCCCAGGGAGGCATCGCCTCAGTTATGGCAAAGGATGATTCGTTCGAGCTCCATGTTGAAGATACTTTAAAGGCAGGGGATGGGCTATGTAATCCTGAGGTGGTAAGAAGGGTGGTGGAGACAGGTCCTGGATGCATTGAGGAACTGATCCAGATAGGGGTGCGGTTTACCAGAAAGAGAGGAAAAGAAGGTGAATTCGATATGGGGTTGGAGGGGGGACATTCCAAGAACCGGGTGGTGCATGCCGCCGATCTCACCGGCAGAGAGGTGGAAAACTCGCTTCTGAGCGCGGTAAAAGCCAAGAAGAATGTTAAGATCTTAGAAGATCACATCGCCCTCGACCTGATCACCCAGCATCATCTCAAAGGTTACCGTCGAAAGCCGGAGGAAAAAACCAAGTGCTGGGGCGCTTACGTTCTGGACAAAGAAAAAAAGCAAGTCCTCACCTGTCTGTCCAAAATCACCTTGCTGGCAACCGGTGGAGCGGGCAGAGTCTACATACACACCACCAATCCCTCCATCGCCACCGGCGACGGATTAGCCATGGCTTATCGGGCGGGAGCAGAGGTGGCAAATTTGGAATTCATCCAATTTCATCCTACCGCACTTTATCATGACAAAGGTGACTCCTTCTTGATCTCAGAGGCAGTGAGAGGAGAGGGAGGTATCTTGCGACTGAAATCCGGTGAAAGCTTTATGGAGAAATATCATCCCCGAAGGGAACTTGCTCCCCGGGATGTGGTGGCGCGAGCCATAGACCATGAGCTAAAAAAGCGGGGAGAGTCTTGCGTTTACTTGGACATCACCCATCTGGATCAGAAGTTCATTAAACTGAGATTCCCCAACATCTACGGGAAATGCCTCTCCTTGGGTCTGGACATAACCAAAGACTGGATTCCGGTGGTCCCTGCCGCTCATTATATCTGTGGTGGAGTGGTCACAGATTTGGAAGGAGGGACCGGAATAGAGAATCTTTATGCCTGTGGTGAGGTGGCTTGCACTGGAATGCACGGAGCGAACAGATTGGCATCCAACTCTCTTTTGGAGGCGGTTGCTTTTGCGCACTTCTCCGCTGCAAGTGCAAGAAGTGCGCTTTCATCCATGAAAGATTTTTCCTTTCCTCCCATCCCTTCCTGGAGTCTGGAGGGGGTGTTTGATCAGCAGGAATGGGTGATCATCTCTCATAATCGAGACTGGATACAAAAATTTATGTGGGATTATGTGGGAATAGTTCGCTCCAATCGTCGGCTGGAGCAAGCAAGAAGAAGAATCAGCATCCTTCTGGATGAGATTACCGAGTTCTATAAGATTAATCCGGTGACCTATGATGTGATCGAGTTGAGAAACATCACCACCGTCGCAAAGCTGATCATTGAATGTGCTCTAAAAAGAAAAGAGAGTCGGGGGCTTCATTATAATATAGATTATCCGGACAAAGATGATAAAAACTGGCTAAAGGATACAGTATTACAATCAGAGAAAGAATAAAAAGCATGAACCACCAAGAGACCATAATTATACTGGACTTCGGGTCGCAATACACCCAATTGATTGCCCGACGCATCCGGGAGAATAAGGTCTTTTGCGAAATAGTTCCATTCAACCAGAGTCCGGAAAGCTATAAGGAGAAAAACTTAAAAGGGATAGTTCTATCCGGAGGTCCCTCAAGCGTTTTCGACCAGGATGCCCCCATTTGCACAAGCGAAGTTTTTGAGTTGGGCGTTCCGGTTCTGGGAATCTGCTATGGCTTACAGCTTATCGGAAAGCTTTTTGGCGGAGAGGTAGAGAGATCAAAAGAAAGGGAATATGGCAAAGCCATCATTCACATCGACGAAAAAGAAAATTTACTTTCCGGAGTTAGGGATAACACCGTGATCTGGATGAGCCATGGAGACCATCTTTCCAGATTGCCTCCCCAATTTGAGGTTCTGGCTCATACTGAGAACATTCCCTTCGCCGCAATAGGAAATAAACAGAAGAAGATGTTTGGACTGCAGTTTCATCCGGAGGTGGCTCACACAGAAGAGGGCAACCGGATCATTCAGAATTTCCTATTCCAAATTTGTCAATGTGAAGGAAACTGGACCACCGAGTCGTTCATTGATTCAACCGTTTCCAGCATAAAAGAGCAGGTCAAAGATGGCAAAATGATCTTGGGACTTTCCGGTGGTGTGGATTCATCTGTATGTGCCATTCTGGTAAATAAAGCTGTGGGCAAACAGCTTCATTGCATCCTGGTGGATAATGGCCTGCTCAGAAAAAATGAAACACAAGAGGTTGTCTCCGCCTTTAAAAATTACGATTTGAACCTGAAGCTGGTGGATGCTTCCGAAAGATTTTTAAGCCAGCTTAAAGGGGTGATCGATCCGGAAGAGAAAAGAAAGATCATCGGGAGGATGTTCATTCAGATATTCGAGGAGGAAGCAAGAAAGATCAAAGAGGTTGAGTTTTTAGCTCAGGGAACTCTGTATCCGGACGTAATTGAAAGCACCTCCTTTAAAGGACCTTCCGCCACCATAAAGTCGCATCATAATGTAGGTGGTTTGCCGGCGCAGATGAACTTAAAGCTGATTGAACCTTTAAGGGAACTGTTTAAAGATGAGGTAAGAGAATTAGGAAGAAAATTGAACCTGCCGGAAAGCATAATTGGTCGGCATCCTTTTCCTGGACCCGGTTTAGCGGTGAGAATCTTAGGAGAGGTTACAAAAGAGAGGCTTCTGGTTTTAAGAGAAGCCGATGATATCTATATCGCCCAGCTTAAGCAGGCGGATTTGTATGATAAAATTTGGCAGGCTTTCTGTGTGCTTCTGCCGGTTCAAAGCGTGGGGGTGATGGGAGATGAGAGGACTTATGAAAATGTGATCTCATTGAGGGCAGTCACCTCTGTGGATGGCATGACCGCCGACTGGGCAAGACTTCCGGATGAGATCTTAGAGAAAATTTCCAATCAGATTATAAATCAGGTGAAGGGGGTCAATCGGGTGGTATACGACATCTCCTCCAAGCCTCCCGCTACCATCGAGTGGGAATAATTCTTTCCACTCTGTTTTTTTGGAGTGTCAAGCCCCGCCTAGGCGGGATCTCCGACTTTAGCTTGACCGGTCTGCCTGAAGGCAGACACTCCAGAGTCTTGTAGGTCATGCATGTCCGAAGGACTGCTTGACAAAAAGAGTTGTCAACCACCCTTCGGGATGGTTGACCTACAAAACCCATCTGCCTAAAGGCAGACACTCCACGTTATCGTCAAATGCTCAGATTGCGATTCGATTTGGTAGCCGCCCCGCCTCTGGCGGGGCGCATCTTCTGCGCCCATATGGGCGGCTACCAATCCAAAGCCTTTTCTTCAGGGGTGTTCGGGATTGTATCTTGATTGTCGAGATAGAATCCTATTATACTGAAAATTTGATTTAATTGAATGTCACAGTCCGGTTTAATACTATGAATGACCATAACTTAAAATAGGAGCACCAAAAGTAGAAGCATTTGAGCAATCGGTGGAAGTGTAGAATCAGAGTGATACAGTTCAAGGACAATAGGGCGGTGGTCCACCTTTGTAAAGATAGTTGATCAGAAAGAGTAAGTCGGTGAGATCAATTATTCCATCAAAGAATACGTCTCCGCTTTCTGGTGGATCCGGCTCCGCACCTTCCTTATAAAGATAGTTTATGATATGAATCACATCTGCCAAATCCACCACTCCGTCATTGGTTGCGTCACCGCTTTTGAAAACATAGAAACTGAATGCCTGATCCTGATAAGGGCTATCCTTACCACACAGGTTAGTTGTCTTCACGTGCCAAAAGTAGGTTTGCCGGGGAAGCGAAACGATAAAGGTGGTATCCGTCAGATCACTTGTGGTCACCACTCCAACGGTAAAGTTGGAATCCTGAGCATATTGAAGCGTGTATAAGAGATCTTCCCCGGATTTCGACCAGACAAAATCAAAAGTGTCCGGCGAGCATATATTAGCTTGATTTGAAGGACTAATAAGTTCAGGCACAGGAGGGTATCCTGATCCCAGACAGCCCTTTTTAAATTTCGGATGGAGTGCCTGACCGCTGGCACGAGGAGTGAATTCTAAAATTGTGGTGGGTGGATAGAAGGTGGTGTCAATCTGCACGCATAAAGTTGAATCCCAATCGGGTCCTGTAGTGAAATAAAGATTGGCTACGACTCCATCTCCGGAGGTTAAGTCGGAGTCGATGTAAACTGCATAAAAAACCAATTTGTAGTTGGCAGTATCTACGCTTGCTCCCCGATACTCAGCATCCTCTACTCTGGTTCCCACGAAGCTAACCGAATCGCAAACCACATCCGACGGCGAGTAGCCAAATACCAGGGGGATTGCCACTCCTCCCAAATCCTCATCATTATAAACGCTCACCCCAACCACCACCTGTTGTTCCAGTAAGGTGACGTTCAGACATTCCACCTGACAGGTATCTGGATTTCCTGGATCATCCCCAAGGGCTAACCCTGCGCTATGAGGAAACAAAAGCAAAGCCAAAAGGATCACAAACACGAGTTTTTCTCTCATTTTGAACTCCTCTATCTTAGACGATGTAACAAAATCACAGGTTCTCAGGTGACTCGACAAGCTTAGTCTGCATAAGTTGTTATCGAAGGATCATATACACATTTCTGCTTTCACTCAGTTTGGATACACCTATCAGCCCCTTGCCAAAGAACTCTGTTGCTCTTGGAGCAAGAGACCTTACATTGTATTATAAAAATAACCTGTTTTCTCAATTTGTCAATCCTAAAATTTGATGGGACCCTCCACGGTTCCGGAGTTGGCTCCAGCCTCGGGGCAAGTTCGTGGCAAATATAAAGATTGGGATGATTACATACGTATTTAAAAGAGGAGGGTAAAAAAGAAAGAAAAACAGGCAAATGGCATAGATTTGTATGAATCCATGCACATAATTGACTATGAAAGTTCTTCTTAAAAAAAACAAAGGTCGACATGGTCAACTTTTTTCAGAGATTAGACAAAAATAACTTGACAAAACGGGATTATGGATTAAATTGAGATTGGGGTAAAGGGTTGAGTTGGGATTGCTAATGTAGCTGTTTTCGGCGTTCTTTAGAAAACTAAAAACCTGGTGAGGTAAATTTCTTCTCTCTATCAAAAGGAAAAAAGATAACGTTCCCTTTTTATCACTCAAGGAGGCGATTCAGGCATGATGTGGCTTAGCTCGAAAGTTTCCGGAGGCCACAGATCTTCCTTGCTGAAGCGAATCCTGTTCTTTTTGGTCATCCTCTGTTTTCTGGTTACTTTCAACTTTGTTTTTGTAGGTGATGCGGTTGAGCCTGAGCCTGAGGATGGTGAGCACCCGTGGGATGACTTTTTCAATACCGACTGGAATTCAACTCCTTCAGATTCCACTGGAACGGATGATTTCTTGACGTTTCCTTTTGGATCTGGTTTCGGTTCCGGTATCATATTCCACTTCCACATGGGGTCTGCAGGACAGGATGGCGGTTTGGAAAAAGGAAAGGTTTTTGGACCCGCACAGAAGAATCGTGGTCATCTTTTCATTTTTATCAAATAAGCAGGATCGTTCAGGAAAGATTTAAAATGGAGAGTCCGGGGAAAAGGATTGTTCTAATAGAATCTCTGGCGGTTAAAAGAGATTTTGTGTCCGCCCAGGCGGAGTTGGAGAAGCTGAAGAAAGGGAATGACAGCTCCTCCGCTTACTCAGGAGAGTTGTATTATCTGGAGGGACTGATTCTGTATGGGCAAGTCCGCTATGGCGAGGCTTTGAAAAAGGCTCAGCAAGCTTACCAGCTTTTAAAGCATACTTTAAAGAACAAAAGAATCGCTCAGGTACAACTGCTTTTGGGCTATATCTTTATTTCCACCGGCGAATTGAGACGAGCTGAAATCGAAATACAAGATGCGGTAGCTTCTTTCCGTCGGGTGGAAGATGAAAAAGGAATAGCAGAGGCTTATAACAAGCTGGCTCAGATATTCTTCATCCAAGCCGAGTTTGATCGTTCCATCGAATGTTTAAATCAAGCCACCGAACACGCTAAGATGGTCAAGGAAGGGCACCCTATGATTGCCCGCCTCTCCGGCAACCTGGGCAGAATCTACCTGCTTATGGGAAAGTGGAGCAAAGCCTCCAAACATTTGCATGATAGCATCAGACAGAATGAGCTTTTGAATAATGAAATCAGCATCTGCAGAAATCTTCTCTCGCTGGGTTATGCAAGTTGCCAGCAGAGGAGGTTCAAAGAGGCAGAGGGGTTTTATGAAAAAGCACTCCATATCATCCAAAAGAAGGATCTGAAAAGGGAGTTGGCTATTTACCATGAATATTGTGGTGAATTAGCTTTTGAGCAGAAGGAATATGATGAATCCCATCGGAGCGTCACTCAAGCCATCGAAATAGGTGAAACCATTGCTCCCCAAAGCAGTCTGGCCTGTCAATCTTACCGCATTCTGGCACAGCTTCAACTTGCCACTCAAAAACTGAACTTAGCAGAAAGTTCATGCCTGAAATCCCTGGAGCTTTCCAGTAATTTAAATGAGAAAGTAGAGGAGGGGATCGTTTATCGAATCCTGGGGCAAATCTATGCAAAGAGGAATAACGAAAAGCTGGCTAAAGAGAACTTCAAGTTAAGCATGATTTGCCTGGAGAGGATCGGATGCGAATTTGAATTAGCCCGGACTTATCTTTGTGCTGGGGAGGAAACAGTATTTGATCCCAAAGAGACTTTGGAGTATTTAAAGAAGGCGAAGAATCTTTTTGGCGAGCTTTTCTCCGAGAAGTCACCTGGATTTGCCTTTTATGTGGGGTTAACCCTATTTGGTGAAGCACAGGCGCACTTTGAAATTCAGGATTACGACAATAGTATCGATTGTCTGAATGAAGCTGAGGCTCTGTTAGGGGAATCTAAAGCAGAGAAATCGCGGGTTGAAGAAGAAAAGCTGTTTGAGATTTCGAAGTTCCGTTCCAAGGTGGAAAAGGTGGTGGCAGATAAAAGTGTCTCCTTTGATAACCAATACAATATCTTTAGACGTTTCCTCTCTGACGTTGAATCCAGAGAGACCTCAGAAATACCTTCGGCAAATCAGTCCACAGGTCGTTTGTCAGTTGACTCAAATGAGACTCAAATAAGATCCGAGGGAGAGGAGGAGATCAGTCAAAACCTGATGCTTGTGGCAAAGAAACTTAAAGCAGATCGGGGCTTTATTCTCCTGAAGAATGGTGAAGGCCAATCTTCTCCCATCTTTGGCTTCAATCTCTCATCGGAGGAGCTAAAGCAGATTCACTCCACCTTATACCATCTAAACGGAGAACTTTCCTCCTTAAGCAAACCAGTCTATTCCACCTCAGGCAAATTTAATCTTTTTTCTAAAAACAAAAGCGAAATCTTTTGTTCAGTTCTCGTCCCGTTGAAGATGGGTAAAGAGGTTAAGGGCGTTTTATATCTGGACCGAGAGAAAAATAGCCCCATCACCAAACCATTTCGAAAGGATGATCTTAACCTAACGGTGGCTTTTGCAGACATAATCGCCCTGAGGTTGGCGGAGATGGAAAACAAAAAATTAGGGGAGGAGAACTTAAGATTAAAGGAACAGTTAAAAGAAAAAAGCGCATTCTCTAATATCATCACCCGAAACAGTGAGATGCTGGAGATATTATGGAAGCTCTCCCAGGTGAAGGATACCAACCTCTCCATACTTCTGGAGGGAGAAACTGGAACCGGGAAGGACCAGGTTGCCAAAGCTATTCATTATAACAGCAATCGAAAGGGTAAGAATTTGGTGGTGGTAAACTGTGCCGCATTCCCCGAGACTCTCTTGGAAAATGAGCTTTTCGGTCACAAGAAGGGTGCCTATACCGGGGCTTCGCAGGATAAGAAGGGACTTATAGAAGAGGCGGACGGAGGAACCTTGTATTTGGACGAGATAGCTGAGATCAATCCCGCCACGCAAATAAAGCTTCTCAGGGTTCTGGAGGAAAAGGAGATCACTCGGCTGGGAGAGACCAAACCCAGAAAGATCGATATCCGGGTCATCTCCGCCACCAGCCTCAACCTAAAAGAACAAATTGAGAAAGGGCTTTTCCGCAAGGATCTGTTCTTTCGCTTAAATACCATACATGTCAAGTTACCACCTTTAAGAGAGCGCAAGGAGGATGTTCCTCTTTTGATAAGTCACTTCATAAAGATTCACGCCGCCAACGGAGAGGTCAAACTCCCCCAACCTTCTCCGGCGATCATGGAGCTTCTGACCAACTACGACTGGCCGGGAAATATAAGAGAGCTGGAGAATGAAGTAAAAAGGTTGGTAGCAATAAAAGATGGCGAGTCGGTGGTGGCGGCAGATATACTCGCTGAAAAGTTTGGAATAAAAGAAGATCAAAACTTCAAAGACCTCTCCCTGTATGAGAGAGTGGCGGCCTGGGAAAGACAGTTCATCCTGAAGGCATTGGCTGAGAACAATTGGGTGAAAAAGGCTGCGGCGGCGACTTTGCACATTCCGGAATCCTCTTTAAGATTCAAAATCAAACAGCATAAGATAAAAATATCCACTTCTGCATAAATTTTAAATTGCCTTTCTCAATGCCACCTTCGGGTGGTATTTTTTGTTGTCCTCCTTACCGTAGGGGCGATGCTCTGCCATCGCCCAAAGTTTGGGCTTTCTTCCTCTCAAGAGCTTGTAGGGGCAATTCATGAATTGCCCCTACTACTACTCGAAAACAACTTTCTCAATCATAGATTTGATCTTCTTTTTTCCCATTGCCCCTACCCAGAAGAAGATCTTCAAAACGATCCCGGTGTACAAAGGATCGCTTTTCTCCGACCAGTAAGGCCTGAAGCCACCATCTTCTCTTTGTATTGCGATTATCGCCTCGAGGATCTTTTTCACCCTTTTGTCTTTGAAATTATATCCTGCATCCGCCACCCTTTTTCCGGAAAATATGGATTGTCCTAAAAGATGAGTCAAATGATAAACTTCGTTTTCCTCCTTTTCTCCTTTTCTGTCCCAGAAGCCTGCTTGAGCATCCTGTGCCACTTGATCAAGATGCTTTTTAAACAGAGCGATACCTCGCTTACATAGAGTGTCCTCCTCACCAAGTAAGTCTTTCATCAAAAAAGTAATCTGGGCACTTGAGTCGGGATCAATTTCTTCATCCTCCTCAAATAACCCCCATCCTCCTTCAGGAATCTCCATTTTTCGTAGCCAGTTAATTGCTTTCTGGCAAGCTTTGGTATTTTCCTGCCCTATTTGTCGAAAAAGATCCACCATGTCTGCGGTCAGCCAGGTTACACCTTTCTGATTGGAGAGTTCGATTACCTCTGGGGGTATGTTAAGTTTCGGACTCTCCCGAAATCCACCATCTTCGGTTTGATTCTTTAAAAGGAACTTCATACAGCTTGCCAGCGTGAGTCCATCTTTTGGCATTCCACACTTCAGCAAAAGATGAGCGATTCTTTCTGTCTCCTTTACCCCGCTGAAGTTTGAATCGATCTTGCTGGGAAAACCACCATCCTTTTTCTGGGTCTTCAACAAATCCAAAAGCAGATCTTTTCCGGTTGGGGTATCCCACAGATCGACCATCTCCAGGACACAAAGCCTGGTGAAAGTGTCGCCTTTTTCGAAAATGAATTGTATGGGATCATATCTAAATTCCATTTTGTTCTCCTGGTTTGTTTCTATGAAAGATGAGATTTTCGCAGATTAAATTTTCACTAACTTTGCCACGCTCTCAATATGATAGGTGTGGGGGAACATATCCACCGGCTGAACGTTCTCCAATTTATAATCTTTTTCACAGAACATTTTCAAGTCTCTTGCCAAAGTGGTGGGGTTACAGGAAACATATACGATCTTGGGGGGCTTCATATTCAGAAGTGAGCGGATCGCACGAGGATGCAGACCAGCTCTGGGTGGATCGATCACCACCAGATGGGGAATTTTTTTGTCCTGTTCAAAATCCTTAAGTACCTTTTTTGTCTCTCCACGGATGAACTGGCAATTGTTTACGTTATTAAGTTCTGCATTTCTTCTGGCATTTTGCACCGCCTCCTCTACCGTCTCCACACCTACTACCTTTCTTGCTGCAGAGGATAAGAATAAGGAAATAGTCCCGTTTCCACAATATAAATCCAGAACCTCTTCATCTCCTTGCAAGTCTGCCGAGTTCAGCACAATCTGATATAGTTTTTCTGCCTGCCTGGGATTGGTCTGAAAGAAAGAATTGCTGGAGATCTCAAATATGAACTTTCCCAGTCTCTCGGTGATGGTTCTCTCTCCGCCTAAGTGTTCCTCCTCCTCTCCCACGGCGATTTGAGATACCTTCGAATTTATGTTTCTCACTATGCTTTTGACCGAGGGGAAGTTTGAAAAAATGGTGTTGCAGAAATCTTTCGCAGGCGGGAACCTTCCTTTGTAGGTGACCAGATTCACCATGGTCATATCGGTGTTCTTACCCTCTTTTATCACCAAAAATCTTAACAAGCCCGATCGATTCCTGTGATCATAAGCGGACAGGTTCTTCTCTTTGGCAAATTTGCGAACAAAATCCACGATCTTGTTGGCGATCTCAGACTGCAGAAAACACTCTTTCAGATCGAAAACTATATCGAATCTTCTTCGGGGATGCAATCCTAGCACAAGCTTCTTGTTTGGATGAGGCGAGAAGGCGTATTCCATCTTGTTTCGATAGTAGAAGACGTGCTCAGAGCCCAAAGCATCCTGAACCGGGGGATCATCAAAACCTCCGATGTGTTTCAAGCTCTCTTTTACTTGTCTGGTTTTGAATTTGAGTTGCTCCTCGTACTTTAGATTCTGCCAGGTGCACCCGCCACAGAAGCCAAAGTGGGAACACCTTGGTTTTGTTCTCAGAGTAGATTCCTTCATGATCTGAAGAACCTTAGCTTCGGCATAGTTTGTTTTTTTCTTGGTGATCTCGGCTTTGACCACGTCGCCCGGTATCCCGCCATAGACCAGCACCACATATCCATCCACCTTAGCCACGCTGGTTCCACCGTAAGCTAAATCCGATATCTCCAATTCGACTATGTCTTTTTTCTTTATGCTGACGCCCACTTTTACTTCCACGGCAATGAGACGTAGTTGCTCGATTTATTGAAAATCCCGCCTTGGCGGTGATCGAGCGGAGTTTTACGCCCAATGAATTGGGTAACTACTTCTTGATGTTCACAGACAATTGGGTCCCTTTCAAAGATATTCTGACAAATCAACATTTGCCAGGATATAATAAGTCATGAGATTTGTCAATATTATACTTACCGGACATTCCCTGAGATTTTGGAGAAGAGAAGTCGGAAAAAGAGAGGGGCGGGTAGCCGCAGGCTTCCTTCGGACTGAGTTCTTCAGGACGAATTTCAGCCTGCGCTGGAAAGGACGCGTAGGCAAGCCTTCACGGCTTGCCGGTCGAGGCATGAAGCCTCGGCTACGCGCTCTGGCGGGATCAGGGTAGAAGGGCAGGTAGCCGTCCCGCCTCTGGCGGGACGAGGTGACGTCCTTCATGTCATTCTGAACGAAGTGAAGAATCTAATGAATCCGATATGTCACGGATTTCAGATTCTTCGGCTAACGCCTCAGAATGACACCTTTCAGCGTTGCGCCAGGTCTTGCTTATGGCTTGCCACGAGTGTGACCTGACACCTGATTGCTCGGCTGTCGGGTCACACCCGCCGAGGCGGGCAAGACCCGACAGTACACGAAAACTACGTTTCTAATTTGGCTCATTCCTGCGTAGCCTTCGCCCGCTCTTCCTGCGACATGTTAGCCAGTTTCTCGATTTCCTTTACGTTCAGCTTGAGCCCCTCTGCCACCCGACGGCCATAATCCGGGTCAGCCTTGTAAAAGATAGCTGTCTGGCGAAGCTGAATACGCTTCTGTGCATTGCCCAGATGGCTGACGATGTTGCCGATCAGATGACTGCGATCCTGATCCGTCATAACCTTCCGGTACAGAGTCCCGGCCTGCACGAAATCGTCATTGGGGTGGGTGTAGGGCTGGCGCATAGCCATCCCCTTTATCTCAAACGGGGGTTCGGTCGCTTTGGGATCGGGTGCTGGACCGCCAAAGCTGTTAGGGTAATAATTGGGAGCTCCACCGCCGTTTGCATCAAAACGCATGAACCCATCCCGCTGATAGTTGAGCATGGGGCAAGCCTTGGGTGCGTTTACCGGCAGCAAATGGTAATTTGGCCCGAGCCGGTGCCGGTGGGTATCGTGATAGCTAAAGAGACGTCCCTGAAGCATCTTGTCGGGCGAGGGGCCTATTCCGGGCACGAAGTTGCCGGGCGAAAAAGCGGCCTGTTCCACCTCGGCGAAATAGTTTTCCGGATTACGGTTTAAGACCATTCGCCCTATGGTGATGGGCGGGAAGTCGGCATGAGGCCAGACTTTGGTGATATCAAAGGGATCGAATCGGTAGTCCTTAGCCTGCTCCGGCGTCATGATCTGCATCTCCAATCTCCAAGAGGGGTAATCGCCTGCAGCTATAGCTTTGTATAGGTCACGGGTGGCGTGGTCGGGATCCACGCTTTTCATTCGATCAGCCTCTTCCCGGGTGAGATTCTGAATGCCCTGCTCCGTTTTGAAGTGATACTGCACCCAGACGTCCTCGTTCTTTTTGTTATACCACATGTAGGTGTGACTGCTGTATCCGTTCATGTAGCGGTAGGTTTTGGGCGTGCCCCGGTCGGAGAAAAGAACGGTAACCTGGTGAATCGATTCGGGAGTCAGAGAAAGAAAATCCCAGAACATGTCGGCATCTTTTAGGTTGGTGCCCGGGTTCCGCTTTTGGGTATGGATGAAGTCCGGAAACTTCAGAGGATCGCGAATGAAGAAGACGGGAGTGTTGTTCCCCACCATGTCGTAGTTCCCCTCTTCGGTGTAAAACTTCAGCGCGAAGCCCCGGGGATCACGCTCGGCATCTGCCGAGCCTCTTTCACCGCCCACGGTTGAAAAGCGCGCAAACATTTCAGTACGCTTGCCCACTTCGGAGAGGAGCTTGGCTCTGGTGTATTTGGTAACGTCGTGGGTGACCTCAAAATATCCATAAGCTCCCGCCCCTTTGGCATGAACCACGCGCTCCGGAATGCGCTCGCGGTCGAAATGAGCCAACTTCTCCAGCAGGTGAACGTCCTGCATCAGAACAGGTCCCGGAATGCCGGCGGTGATGCTGTTCTGGTCATCGTAGACCGGTGACCCGAAGTTGTTGGTCAAGGTCTTTTTTTTCTTCTCCATCTGAAACCTCCTTTGTTTTAAGAATTCATATTAATGGTTTTCCGACTAATGATATTGCTTAAATGTATACGGTTTGAAATGTCCAGCAGTAGTAGCTGGTCATTTACCCAAAGGACGTTTAAATAGCCAGCTTACCGGGGATCATTTCATTCCGTATAAGACTCCAAATTTCCCCATACTTATAACGCCTTGGCGTGGTCCTCAAAGCCTTTTCCCCTGGGATTTTTATCATCTTGCGGTTCACCCACCCGACTTCGATTAAGCCAGAGATCTAAAGGTGCGACAGAATAAGGTGATAGACATATTATTCCCCATTTGCTTTGAATGTCAAGAATTATTTTAACTTTTTGTGTTGTGTCATGACCCCCAACTGTGACACGTTATGAAACTTCGGTCACCGGGATTCCGCCTTTTGTTCGTCACGGACGCCTCGTCCGTGACGAAAATATCATGGTAACGGACGGGGCGTCCGTTATCAACGAGAGCCCGGAATATCTCTTCATAAAAAATCATTTATGACCCATTCTTCTATTTACATTTTTTACACCTAACGATTTGCCGGTAACCCGGATAATGTACGGAGGATATAAAGAAAATCAGGTTTTGATTGCGCCATTTCTTAACCTCATAAGAGACCATACGTTGTTTTGTAATGTTATTAACCTCTCTTCCGGTGTCAATGAAAGCATCCAACGAATTAGTGTAAGATCAACTCCATCTTCGCTATGCGTCTTTTGTGAGTCTTTCATTCCTTCACCATATAAACCATGATTATTCTTTCCATTTTCTGACATTCTTGTAGTCCTCTATTTGTCCACCTAACGTCTCGGATCACTTACGGCTATGAAGCGCAGCGAGTTTAGCCAGTCCCTCTCAACCCAAAGGTTAGGCTTTCTTCTTTGTCCTCTTAAGTGGCGAGTGATCCGACAACAATGGATGGCTTGAACCCTCTGGCATCAATGCAAAAAAATCGTTAGCTCGTTTGAGAAACTGGTCGATATCACCTTCATAAACCTCGTTAAGAACAAGTTTACAGTTCTCTCTCGTGATACTGTCAATAGCAGCTTTTCCCAGTAGCGTTTGCATGGCCAATGCGACAAAATCTTTGCAGTTGGTGCAGATGTTTGGTGTTCGCGCAGACGTTGTTTCAAATCATCAGTGTAACCAAGCTTGATACGGTTAGGTATTGCTTCTGGAACAAGTTGAACAATATAGAAATATCCAAACCGCTGAAGTGCGGTCTCCTCCTCTTCAAAATGCGTGTCCGACTTTCTTGACTCGAAGTAGGACATGAGTTTGTTTGCATTATTGATAGTCAAGCAATTGGAAAGAGTGCCCTTCTTGTTTCTCCTACGCTTTACTTCAATGCCGAGTTCCTTGCCCATTTTCCGGATGGTTCGCCTTACAGTGTCATAGGAAACATTGCATTCAGCAGCAATTTCACGGAAATCAAGCAGGTCACTCATTGTTCATCATCCTTCCTTATATTTAAGCCTAACTATGGATTATCTTGTTCCACATAAGACCCCCAACTCGGGGGTCTCTTCTGCATAAGACTCTTTAAATGCCGACAAAAACATTCACATAAATCCAGCCATATCAATCTCTAAGGTACTTGATATATTATACTCCCCAGCCCTGAGTGTCAACCACATTTTTTCACTTTTTGTGCTGTATCAGGACCTTAGTTCCTATGGATCCTGCGGACCTGACGCATTTTAAAGCGTCAGTCTCCAGGATTCCACCGAAGGCGGAAGAGTAGAGTTCCCGACGCAACTGCAAACACGTGAGGGGATGTAGTTGCTCGATTTATCGAGCGTTTTTTGCCCAATGAATTGGGCAACTACAAGAGGCAACGCTGCACGAATGAAGACAACCAGAAGACGCTGTGCTCACCGTCGATCCTTTAAATAATTCAAAAGCCCGCCCTTCTCGGCAATCTCTGACTCCAAACCTGAAGGTGGCTGTCCTTTTAACGTTTTCCCGGAGGAGAGATTGGTTACCTTTCCGGTTTCTAAATTCAATTCAACCTCGTCACCGGTATTTACAATTTTAGAAATTCCCGGACATTCCAGAAGGGGAAAGCCCAGGTTGACTGCATTCCGATAAAATATGCGCGCGAAAGAATCTGCCAACACACAGCTTACTCCATTCTCTTTCAGACAGACCACCGCATGTTCACGCGAGGAACCACATGCGAAGTTTTTTCCTGCAACCACAATATCCCCGGGCTTGACCTCTTTGACAAAATTCTCCATTCCCGGGACAAACTCCATAGCATGTTTTGCCATCTCTTTGGGATCAGTTAATGGGAGGTATTGTCCGTGATAGATCTGATCGGTATCAATGTCATCACCCACCACCCAAGCTTTTCCTTTGAATTTTTTGGTCATTGAACACTCCTTTGAGCCTTAGGATCAAACTTTCAGGAAATTAACATAAGGCAGTGCAAAAGTCAACCTTCAAAAACAAAAAAAGTGGTTCAACATAAATTGAATTCCGGTATAACAATGAAACCAAAATATCTTTGAAATCTCAATACAAAATCTTTGCAGTTTTGTGTCAGATCTTTTATAATTATTGTTGTTTATATAAGTGATAAATATGGAGATATTAGCTATTCGGGGAATAGACTAAACAAAAAGACCTTCGGTCTTTTCAGCTTTTATTTGAAAACAAAAACAGAGGCAACTTTGACGAGAAATCACGTGGTTACGGATATTTCTGGTGAACTAAAAGAAGCACTGCTTTACCATATGCTTCCTGATGGGAGTGTAAGATGTAATATCTGCCAGCGAAGGTGCAAGGTCGAGTCAGAGAAGTTAGGATATTGCTATACCAGATTAAACAAGCAGGGAAAACTCTACTCACTAATTTATTCTAAGGTCTCCTGCTCTATGATTTCTCCCATCGAGAAAAAGCCGCTTTTTCATTTCTATCCGGGAAGCCTGTGGCTGTCTTTAGGAACTTTAGGATGCAACTTTCGATGCCCCGGCTGTCAGAACTGGGACATCGCTCACGCCAGGATGGATTTGGGTAAACATGAGGTGGAGCATATCACTCCACAAGATTCAATCGAAATGGCCAACAGACACAATTGTAAGGGAATCTCGTGGACTTACAATGAGCCTACCATCTGGTTTGAGTATACCTTAGACAGTGCAAAATTAGCCAAAGAAAATGGTCTCTTGACCAATTATGTGACCAACGGTTTTATTACCCCGGAAGCTTTGGATTTGATCGCTCCTTATCTGGATGCTTTCAGAGTGGATATAAAAGGATTCTCCGATGAGTTTTATAAAAAGATGTGCCACGTTGATGATTTTAAAGGAATTTTGGAGATGACCAAAAGGGCAAAACAAAAATGGGGCATGTGGGTGGAAATCATAACCAACATAATTCCCGGATATAATGACGACGAGACTCAATTGAAAGGGATCGCCTCTTGGATAAAGAAGGATTTAGGAGAATTTACTCCCTGGCACCTAACCCAGTTTGTTCCCCATTTAGAACTTTCTGGTATACCAGCCACTCCTGTTTCAACATTGGAAAAGGCAAGAGAGATCGGGCAGAACGTGGGCTTGAAATATGTTTATCTGGGGAATGTTTGGGGTCATCCTGCTGAAAACACTTATTGTCACAACTGCCAGAAGCTTTTGATAGAGAGAAAAGGATTCTACATTTCACAAAACAAGCTAGAAGGGCACAAATGTCGTTACTGTCAAATACCGATCCCGGGACAGTTCCTTAGGTGAAGATTAGAGCTATGCTTTTTCGCTTGACAGAAAAATAATGAGTAGGTATTTTGAGTATAATGTTTGCATCGCGGTTTGAATAAAACAAGAGGTAAGATACGATCTAATTTCTTTTGATGTGCTAACATAAGGCAAGTATACATGTCAAAACCGGCCAAAGGCGGAAAAGACGGTATTCCAGTAATAGTCTGGGTTGTAACTATCCTTATGGCCGCCATAATTGGTGGAATCTCACCGTGGATACCAGAAATAGTGAAAGGGCGGAGATCTTCTCCACAAGAGCTCTACCGGGAAGTGCTGGACCGAATCGTGGAACTTGATTATGAAGGAGCTTTAGAAAAATTAATATTTTAGTATCCAGAGACCCTAACGATGTAAATGTTTACATAAATAGAGGAAAGATTTTCTTGGAACAGTACGAGCAATATAGCGAAGCATTAGAGGAGTTTAAGAAAGGTTTAGATGTGAAACCAAATAACCAACATTTGCTTTACTGCGCTGGACTTGCCTGGTATAAACTTGGAAATCTTGAAAAAGCAATAGGGTACAATCGGAAGGCTTTGGCTCAAAATAAAAAGTGGCTCATAGCCATATATCAGAACGGGATATATAATCTTGACTATTGGAAGAAATACAATACTGATAGTTCCTACCAGGAAGCCGTTAAGTGCTTTGAAAAAGTCGGAGACCGAGATTCATACCTGAATGCGGAGGCAAGCTTCAACCTTGCAACTCTATATGTGATCCACTCGCTGCGACAAGGCAGTGAGCATGACAAAGCCGAGGATCTCATTAAGGGGGTTGGACTTCTGAATGAATCCATTGCAAAAGACAGAAAACGTGGACTACAACAAGGAATCGAGCGCCTGAACAAAGTCAAAGGTAACGTTCCTGGACGGTACGGAGAAGACTTAGAACCAGTCCGCAAAGATACGAGCTATACAAAGATGGTCGAGAAATGGAAGGATCGGTTCACAGACAGCCGTGAATCCTCCGGAGATTAATCACCTTTTTCTCTTAGGCGAGGGTATGTGATAGACTCTCATTTCTTTTTGGGATTTTGCTACCATAAACGATAACAAGGCAGGAGCAGATTATGATAGGTATAAAGAGGAATTGGTGGTTTTTACCGATGGCAATGGTAATTCCACTTCTCTTATCGTTGCTATTCAAGTTTATCGTACTCCCTTTGGTCTCGCCTCCGGAAGATCACGTCGGGGTTAACATACGCCCGTTATCACCCGAATTGAAAGAGCTCTACGATCAGGCCGTTATGTTATGGAAAGACGGTGTTTATACGGATGCTCTAATAGAACTTAACAAATTAATATCTGTGCGTCCTGATTATGTAAATGCTTACATCATAAGGGGCCGCATTTTTTTGGACAATCTCAAGCAGTATCAAAATGCGGTAGTTGAGTTTAAGAGAGGCTTAGCGAAAGACTCACATAATAAGTATCTACTTTACAATTTAGGACTTAGCTATTATTATCTTGGAGATCTTAACCAGGCAATCCAGTGGAACCAAAAAGCCATGGATCAAGCTCCAGATTTGATCATAGCGATTTACAACCACGCCATTTATTATGTCGATTATGGCAAGAAATACGACGATGACAGCTATTACCTCAAAGCAATTGAACTCTACGAAAATGTTATAAAGCGAGACCGAGAATTTGCCGCTGCCGCGATGTTTAACCTTGCCGCTTTGTATGCGAGACTTGCCAAACAGGAAAAAGACAAGAATACTAAAGACCAATATGTCAAGAAAGCAGTTGAACTTTTGGATAGATCAATAGAGAAAGAAGGACTTGAACGCCTTAGGAAAGTTACAGGCGAAATCCACGTGCAGTATGGCGAAGACCTAGAAGCAATTCGCTACGATTCCGGTTACTCAAAGATGATTGAAATCTGGGAGCGCCGTTTTCACTAAGTTCAACCGCCAATTGCTCCCCCAGGTTCATCCTTTCCCTTTTCATGATCGGGATTATCTAGACTGACAAAAGTGCTTAGCGCTGGATTATGACCATCGCCCCCACCAGTGCCACCCGGACCATAAAGTCCCGTCAAGACCGGACAGCCGAAGTAAGTTATCACGAGAAGCAGTATCAAAACATATGCTAACCGTTTCATGTTTTCCTCCTTTTTTGAGGTCATTAACAAGCTTTGTTTTTATAATCTAACTATATAATAAATCGACTCTGTCAAGACTTTGTCAAGCTTTTTCTTCACTTTTTTTCAATTTTGTTCGTGAGCATATTGTGCTAAAAACAACTAAAATGAAAGCGTTCCGTAGAGCGGCATGTGAAGAAATGACATACTGTTAGATTGAATTAGTCTCTCTTTGTTTTTTACCTTATGGCAAAGACCTAAAAGTAATTTACCAGGGACCTGATTACAAAAGGATGATTGAAAAATAGAAGCATCATTTCCGGCAATGGGTGGAATCAGGACCAGCTCCTCCGCCAGGTGGATCCTTTTCCTTTATCATATCTGGAGGATCTGAATTGAAAGGAACGTTTCGCCCTGAACCGGCACCAATTGAGTTCGCAGGTCCATCAGAATCTTCAGAATTTGTTAAGACAGGGCAGTCCAAACAAGTTGCGAACGCGATGAGCATTATCATAAAATATGTTAACCATTCCATGGTCCCCTCCTTTTTTGAGGATTATTGGGGCACCGTATTTTATGAATTTTAGTATATAATTTTTGTTAATCATCTCTATCTTTTTTCTCTGTTTTCACAAGAATTTTCTATTGCAAATCCTATGCCGAAAAAAACCAATCAAAATGAAAATGTCAAATATAACCGCATATGAAGAAATGGCATAACCTTAGATCAAAGAAGTTCTCCCTTTGTTTTGTCTCTTTTATTTAAACATTCGCAAATTTATACGAAATTAGGTGTCTTTTCCCCATTATTCCAATAATTATAGTGAGTTACAAGATTCGCCGAGAATGGCGAGTGCCGGATGCTGTTGCGCCAATGTGATTCATTTTTAAGGAAATTAGGCTAAAAAGACAAATGGCTGAGTGCCTAAATTGTGGAAAGGAATCCAAGCTTATCTCCAAGGTGTTGCAGGTGTGCCTGGATTGTATCCGTAAGGATTTTGATGAGGTCTCTCGTCATATTCAGAGGGTTCATGCAAAATCCCGAATGGAATTTGATCTGCCCATAAAGCCACCAAAGAACCCGCAAGGAGTTCAATGCAATTTGTGTGTGAACGAATGTATGATTCCTGAAGGCGAAAGAGGATATTGTGGACTGAGAAAAAACACAAATGGAAAACTTTGGGGTGGAGGAAAAGATGAAGGGAACCTGGGCTGGTATTACGATCATCTCCCCACCAATTGCGTGGCAGATTGGGTCTGTGCAGGAGGATCAAAGTCCGGCTATCCAAAATTCTCACATTCGCCCGGACCAGAATACGGGTACAAAAACTTAGCTGTATTTTATCAAGCTTGCTCATTTAATTGTCTTTTCTGCCAGAACTGGCACTTCCGAAAAGATGTTTATTCCAAAAGAAAGGTAACTGCAGAACAGCTATCAGATTGTGTGGATGAGAAAACCTTCTGCATCTGCTATTTTGGGGGAGATCCCACCCCCCAGATTCAACATGCTATTGAAGCATCTAAAATAGCGTTGAATAAGAATAAAGGGGAAATACTGCGTATCTGCTGGGAGACAAACGGGGCAATGAACCCTCATTTTTTAGAAAAGATGGCGGATTTATCGTTAAACTCAGGAGGGTGTATTAAATTCGATTTGAAGGCTTTCGATGAAAATCTGAATATCGCTCTGTGTGGCGTAACTAACAAAAGGACTTTGAAGAATTTTGAAATGCTGTCGGAGATTGCCAAAACACGTCCTGATCCTCCTTTTCTTATAGCCAGCACCCTGCTCGTTCCGGGATACGTTGACCAGGAGGAGGTGTCAAGGATTGCAAACTTCATTGCCAGTTTAGACAAAGATACCCCCTATGCCCTTCTGGGTTTTCATCCCCAATTCCTTATGACCGATCTACCCACCACATCAAAAAGACATGCAGAGGAGTGTAAACTCGCTGCAGAAAGCGCTGGTCTGCGCAATGTAAGGATTGGTAATGTTCATCTATTGGGAAATGCTTATTAAGTCCTGACCAGAAAAAGATGATAGACAAGTGTTAATGCTTTGATGAATGTGCTTCTTACGATCACAAATGAGGAGTATCAGTAGAATCATTTCCCAAGTTGGTACGCAGGAGGCAACTTAGGGATAATGCAGTAGGCCACAATGATTGCTTTTTGACTTGTAAGAAGGATTGAGGCGCTTTCAATTCTTGTTGCACTAAGTGTTCCATTTGTACTTGCGGGATAGGATACTTAAACGCCCTCACTTCCTTGAATATGATGGCACTCACCTCGGACGCTCCGTTACAATATGAAGTGAATTCATGATACGAGCACCCGATTTCATCTTTCCACTCTGACCAAATTACTTCAGGAGATTTGGTTATAACCTCGCCTATGGTTGCCTCCCCAACGAAGTGCCTGGAAGGAGAAGAGGCGTAAAGCAGGGCGGTGGCCCCTTTCCATTTATTTGAAAATCTTCTTCTCACTTCAACTCTTTTGCTTCCGTTAATTATTCTCTCAGCATAGGTGGGTCGAATGCTGAACACTAAATCGCAGTGTGCTTTGTTACCATTCAAAGTGAAGTTCTCGATTATTGAAGGAAGCTTTTTAAGCACACCTTGCCAAATACTATCAAAATTCGCGCTACAAGCTAATTCTTCATCAAAGAGTCTGTATTGTACACCTGCAAATCCGTTATTCACAAATCCATAATTTTTAAAAAACTGTTCCAATTCAAACCATAATTTGGAAGGGGCGGTAAAATGAAAATGTGTTGCGATATTTCTGATCTCATTTGCGACTAAAGCTATTAGAAGGTCTCCGAGACCCTTTTTTTGTTCCTGAGGCAATACGCGAAGACTGCAAAGTTTAGCGTTGTCTCCTTTGCGGACAACGGCTGATCCGATAGGACGAGAGTCATGGTAAACCAAAAAGGCAACCCTGTTCTTTTCTTCTAGACCGGGGATAACCTTTTTTTTAAACCAAACATCTATTCCAGGGTAGAGATCTTCGCATTCCTCCACCATCTTTTTTAAATGATTCAAAGAGTCAGGAGGAGGTACATAGTCCCCACCAAATTTCACTATCTTTAGATTTCGGTTTACGTTTAGTTCACTAAACATATTGTTTCCTGATTTCATTAAGACCATTCCTTGAAATATCTTGATAGCTGGAGTTCTTGATCTTCATAGCTACTCTTAGCCCGTCGCTTGCAACGTTCGGACATCCTATAGAATTTGATACGGGCGAGTGTCTCACCATCACGCAGAAATGTTTTGACGTTATGTCCTCTTACCTCAAATATTATTGGGGTCCCATTCTTCCGCTTGAAACCAAAACCTGGATGCACAAAACCAGCATAGTGAATTCTCAACTCCCCCAAGGTTTCAGAAACAGCTTGACAATATACCGCAACATCTAAAGGCAATTTGAATCTCTCTTTAGATCTGAGAATGTAGAATCTTTCTGGTACGATTTTCAATGCAGGATCTCCCTTTAACTTAACGGCTTTCCAGAATTTTTGGGGATCGTGCGACTCCTTTTTTTTCGTGAGATCTACTACCAGGTTCTTAGCACTCTTTGCCTCAAATGCAGAAATGCCTCTGTTATCGGGTCTTAAGTCCACCCTAACTTCGCAAACTCCCTCTTCATTTTTGGGCTTTCCATCTTCGTCTAATGTCATTTCGCCAAACAACTTCAATTCATCTTTCTTCGGCTCGCTTAATCCAGGATGTCCCCTAAGAAGTCTCAATTGACTTAACGACACTCCCTCTTGAACTATTATATCAAAAGTAATAGGCGTAACCTCTAAAAAAAGACTGCCTGGATATGGATCGCGCTTTGGATTTATTTCATCGTATGACGGGCATAAATCCACCATCAACCTGGTAAGTACATCCAATCTACCTATAGAACTCTTACCCGTTGCCCTCCCATATAATTCATGATCTGGCGGTAGAGTGAGGGATTCCTTGAGTTGGAAGACATAGGTTTTTTTGGCTTCAAGCCTCTTTGCTTTCTTCATAGTAAAAGGAGATTCGCTGTACTTTTGCACTATTTCCATAATCTTTTCATCGCTTGACCCTTTTATACTGCCTTTCATCTCCCAGCCCAGTGGGGATAGATGCAGGTCAAAGGCAGAAGGATCAACGTCTTTTTTAGTCAAATCATTAATTACATCCCCTTCCAAAGAAAGAAGTTGTTCCCTATTCAATATACCGGGGCGAATCTCTTTTAGCCTTTTCCTATCCATTCGTCTAATAGTAAATCCCGAAGAATCAATTAGCCTCGATTTTTGTTTTGATCGCTATGCTCCTTTTACAATTTATTTGGATAGGCGGAAAAGTCAAGCGTTTTTTCGCTCCTCAGGCCTCCTGTTAAAATTCTGTGTAAGCCTTTCTTTTTGCGAAGAGAAATAAATGTAGATTCAGGATAAGTATTCTAAGATTAAGGAGATGGTTTTCTTCAAATCCTTGCGATGGGAGATGATGTCCAAAAAGCCATGTTCCAAGAAGAATTCCGAGCTCTGGAAGCCGGGAGGAAGGTCTTGCTTTATGGTCTGCTGAATCACCCGGGGACCGGCAAATCCTAAAAGCGCTTTGGGCTCTGCAATGATCACATCGCCTAAAGAGGCATAGCTTGCCATCACTCCGGCAGTGGTGGGATTGGTCAGAACGGAAACGTAGGGAACGTTCTGATCATATAGTTTGGCTAAAAGCGCGGAGGTTTTTGCCATCTGCATCAAAGACAAGATTCCTTCCTGCATTCTGGCACCACCGGAACAGGAGATGATCACCAGAGGAATCCTTTTCTCCAACGATCTTTCTATGGCCCGGGCGACCTTCTCACCGACCACAGAACCCATGCTTCCTCCGATGAATCCGAAGTCCATCACCCCAAAGCTGGCCTCTATTCCATCGATTTTGCCGATTCCGGTCACGATGGCATCCTTGAGGTCAGTCTTTTTCTGTGAGTTCTTGATACGATCCGGGTATCTTTTTGAATCTTTAAACTCCAGAGGATCTAAAGCTACTAAGTCTCTGTCGTATTCCTCTAATTTCCCATCATCCAAGATCAGGTTAACGTAGTCTCTGCTCTTTATGCGAAAATGATGGTCGCATTTGGAGCAAACCCACAGATCTTTTTCCAGCTCTTTTTTGTATATGATCTCCCCGCACGAATCGCACTTGATCCATATCCCGTCGGGAATCTCCTTTTTTCTCTGGGGGATCAATCCCTCTTTTGCTTTTCTAAACCACTCCATAGCTTTTGCAGTTTCCAGTGTCCAGTTACCAGTCTTCAGTTTTCAGTCTTCAGTTTTAGTCTGCAGTCTGATGTCTGGAGTCTGTCCACTGCCTTTCAAGGTTTTTGACCATGATTATGGCGTCTTCAGTGGGAAGTCGGTAATAATTTTTCCTTCTATCCACCTCCACAAAACCAGATTTTGCATAAAGATTTAAGGCAGACAGGTTTGACTCTCTGACGCTTAACATCACACTGGTGCAACCTCTTTTCTTTGCCTCCGAAAGCACCCTTTCCATCATCATCCTGCCAATGCCCTTTCTTCTAAATTCAGGTGATACGGCGAAATTAGCTATTTCCATCTGACCATCTATATGCCACAGACAGGTATAACCAATGACTTTTGTGCCAGACTTCACCACCAGTGGAATCGAAAACCTGTGTTTAAGCTCCTCGTCAAAACTTCTCTTGCTCCAGGGATCAGAAAAACACAGCCTCTCCAATCGGGCAATCTCATATACATCGTCCTCGCTCATCCTCTGGATGGTGACATGCTCAACCTCTGGCAACATTTTTGAATTTCAGTTCCGCCTCCGACATTCTAATATACAAAGGCTCCAGATCAGTGATGTCCTCCGTTTGTCCACCGATCAGTTTACTTAAACCTATTCGAGCCACAGAGGCACCGCTGGGGACGGATTGTTCGCCTGTGGCAAAACAAGCTTTTTCACCCAAAAGATCAATCAGTTCTTTCTGATAAAGCCTTGCTCCAGGACCCACGAAAAGAGTCTTTTTTGAAATCTTTTTTACCAAATCCTCTATGGCAATAACCAGATATTCACTTTCTCTTTTCAATTTTCCCTCACTGGTATCATAGAGTGCCACATATACCTGATCCTTTCTGGCATCCAGAAGGGGCGCCACCGGATACTGGCAATAAAGAGAAAGCGAAGCTAAAGCATCCAGACTGGAAACGCTGGCAAGAGGTTTTCCGGAGGCAAAACACAATCCTTTTACTGTGGACAATCCAATCCTCAAACCGGTGAAGGAACCAGGTCCGATGGAGATAGCAAATCCATCTATATCATTTACCTTCAGTCCCACCGTTTTTAAAGCCAAATCGATGGTGGACAGAAGCACCTCTGAATAGGTAATCTTCACGTCAAACTTCAAATCCACCAGAACCTCATCTTCTTCAATGATACCCACTCCTGCGGTCATGGTGGAGGTATCGACGCCTAAAACTTTCATAGTAGTATTTTACCTCTCCCCCTATATCCCCCTCTCCACAAGTGTGGAGAGAGGGACTAAGGGAGTGAGGTCTTAAAATGTCTTTTTATTATTGAATTTTGCATAAAGAATGGAACATTCTTCCTTCTTCGCCTCCCTGTGCCTGTCGGGTCCCCGACCCGACAGGTAGCTCCCGCCAGGTCAGGGGACCTGGCGGGCACAGAATATACTATCGTTCCATTGAAAATGCAAGAAGCAATAACTCTTATTATTAATTCTATCTACTTCACATTTTAACCTATGGCTCAAAACTCTTCCACACAAATTCGTCTTTCATTTTCTGATAGAATCTTTAAGTTTACCTCCCACCTCTTTTTTGGCAAAAAGGGCTTCACTTTCTCTGCCCATTCGATTAAGGTTATGTCTTTGCCATAGAAATATTCCTCATAACCTAATTTAATAAATTCCTCCACATTTTCCAAGCGATATAAATCAAAATGATAAATCCAGATTTTGGATCTGTGAAGTCTTCCCGGATATTCATTAATGATAACAAAGCTGGGGCTGGTGACCGGTTTCTCCACTCCCAATCCTGAGCAGATTCCCTGGATTAAAACGGTCTTCCCACTGCCTAAAGGACCTATCAGAGCCACCACGGAACCGGGTTCAAGCTGTTTACCTAAACTCCTGCCAAATTTTTTGGTCTCCTCGAAGTTTTTGGTTTTCTTTTCTATCATGAGCTTTTAGGGAAAGGTATAAGATGAATCATCCAATAATCAAACAGATTTTTTTGCTCCAATTCGGTAGCGGTCTTTATACCATTCTTTTTCGCCATTCTTATGATGCGAGAGCTATTATCACCGGAATCTGCATCGAACCTCCCCTAAATCCCCTCCTTTCACTGTGTACAGTTCACGGTGAACCGTTTACCATTCAAGGTGAGGGTTGGGGTGAGGTTTGAAAATGATCGAAAACCTGCCGCACTTTACCTAACCTTCTGGCATTTTACCTTTTGGGCGTCATGGTGATAACCGGCAGGATCATCTCCTCCAAGGAGATGCCTCCATGCTGGAAGCTGTTTTTATACTCTTTTTCATACTCGGTGTATTTTGTGGGATATACGAAGTAATAATCCTCCTTGGCTATGATGTAGGTGGTGCCCATGCTATAGCGAGGCAACCTATATTGCAGAGGGTCCTTTATCAAGAGAGCCTCTTTGGGATCGCAATTGAGATTGTCACCGTATTTATATCTCAAATTGGTGGAGGTGTCTTTCCTACCCCGGGCCATGGTCCCCCGCGTGCCCCAAACACTTCCATGGTCTGTGGTCAAGACCACCGTGCAGTCCTGAGCGGAAAGATATTGCAAGACTCTGAATAGAGATGAATGTAAAAACCAGGGTCTGGTTAATGCCCGATAAGCGGATTCATCCGGCGTCATCTCCTTTAAAATCTCCGATTGCGATCTACCATGAGCCAAGATGTCCAGAAAATTGAACACGATGGAAAGAAGGGAGGTATTCTTATATGAGGAGATCTTCTTAGCTAAATATTCTCCCTCTTTTGCATCCAACACCTTCACATATCTGGTATCGGATTTGAGCCGCCCCCCCAGTTTTTTGAGTTGATCGTCCAGAAACTGATGTTCGTATCTGTTTCGGCTGGAGTCATCCCGAGTTCCCGCTTTCCACAGGTCCGGATACCTGCGGGCCAGCTCGGAGGGGAAAAGACCTGAGAAGATGGCATTGCGTGAGTACGGTGTGGCGGTGGGTAAGATAGAATAATAATAATCCCTCTGGATATGGAAGTATTCGTCCAAAGTCGGCTCAATGGTCATCCATTGATCCAGCCGCATGCAGTCCATCACCACAAAGACTGTCCGCTTTCTCTGGGAGAGAAGTGGAAAAAGAAACTTTTTCACCACATCCACGGAAAGAGGAGGAGAATCTTCTTTAGCCAGCCATCTAAGATAAGTGCCCTCTATGTATTTACCAAATTCAATATTGCACTCCCTTCTCTGTCCCTGATGGGTCTGTCTCAAATCTACATCGCCAAAATTATCAATCTCTAAATCCCATTCTGAAAGTGTCCGGTGGATGTCGATCCAATCCTGCCAGCTTAGTGCCCCAAAAAGAGAGGATCTGATTTTAGCAGAGCTTTGCGCATAATCCTGAGCCAATCTCTGAGTTCTGATCTTCCTTGTTTCCAAGATCTTTTTGGCGGCAGAAAGTATCTGGCTGGGGTTGACCGGCTTGGTCAGATAATCATCGATCTTTTTGCCGATGGCTTGATCCATCAGGTCCTCCTCTTCGGATTTAGTCACCATGATCACCGGCAGATGCGGACTCTTCTCCTTGATCTCCTCCAAAGTGGTCAGACCATCTTTGCCTGGCATCACTTCATCCAGCAAGACTAAATTGAAGTCTCTTCTTTCTACCAAAGCCACCGCATCGTCTCCATTGGATGCTTCGGTCACTTTGTAACCCTTGGACTCTAGAAAAATTATGTGCGATTTTAACTGATCGATCTCGTCATCCACCCACAGGATATGCTTGATCTCTTCTTTCATAGTACTCCTCTTTAGAGGTGTAAGATGGAAGGTTAAAGGTGAAGGGTGTAAGGTTTTAAACCTTTCACCTTTAACCTTTCACCTTTAACCTTTCACCTTAAATTATCAGATTTTCTCCCTCCATCTCCTCAGGCTTTTTTAGGTTCAACAGATGAAGGATGGTCGGCGCTACGTCGGCAAGCTTTCCATCCTCTCTTAATTTCCCCTTGAAATCTTCCAAAACCAGAGCAAAGGGCACCCGATTTGTAGTATGCGCCGTGAAGACTTCACCATTTCCCGGGTCAATCATCTTTTCGGCATTCCCATGATCCGCAGTGACTAAAGCAATTCCACTTACCTCCTTAACTGCGGCTATCACCTCTCCCACACACTCATCCACGGTCTCAATCGCTTTGATGGCGGCCGAAAGGACGCCGGTATGCCCCACCATATCCGGGTTAGCATAATTAAGGAGGATAAAATCATATTGGTTAGATTTTATCTCCTTTGTCACCTTTTCGGTGACCTCCAAGGCACTCATCTCCGGCTTTAAATCATAGGTGGCAACCTTTGGCGAATGGACTAAAATCCTGTCCTCTCCCTCAAATGGTTTCTCTACCCCTCCATTGAAGAAAAAGGTCACATGGGCGTATTTTTCGGTTTCGGCGATACGAAGCTGTTTTTTTCCCTCCCGACTTAAAACCTCTCCTATTATATTTGAAAGTTTAACCGGAGGAAAGGCAATCTTGGATTTCAGTTTCTCATCATACAGAGTCAGGTTGATTAAATCGATGGTAAAATTATCCGACCGGGGAAATTCTTTGAAATCTGGATCAGTTAATGCATAGGAAAGCTCTCTGGCACGATCGGCACGAAAATTGAAGAATATCCCCACATCGCCTTTTTTGATCTTTCCACCTTCTGGGTTGTCATCATCTCTGACCACCATCGGCACCATGAATTCGTCGGTGACATTTTCCGTATACGACTTCTTTATGGCGCTGATGACATCGTTGGTCTGAATCCCTTCACCATTGACTATGGTTCTATAAGCTTTTTCCACCCGGTCCCATCTTTTGTCTCTGTCCATGGCATAGTATCGTCCTGCCACCGTGGCTAAGCTCCCTACTCCCAGCTCATTGAATTTATCCAGAAGTTCTTGAATATAGCTTGCTCCTGCTGTGGGGGAGGTATCTCTTCCATCTAAAAATGCGTGCACAAAAACCTTTTTTACTCTTCTCTCTTTAGCCAGCTTCAGCAGGGCATATAAATGATTGGGGGAGCTGTGCACGCATCCATCCGAGACCAGACCCAGAAGATGCAGGTTTGTGTCTCTTTGTTTTGTCGTTTCCATCCCCTCCACCAAGACTGGGTTTTTGAAGAAGTTTTTCTCTTGAATCGCCTTATCAATGCGGGTAATCTCCTGATAAACCACCCTTCCTGCGCCTAAATTGAGATGCCCCACCTCGCTGTTTCCCATCTGTCCCTCCGGTAGACCCACCTCCAGACCGGATGCGCCCAGAGTGGTGTAAGCATATTTTGCGAAGATTTCATCCAGATGGGGCTTTTCAGCCAAAGCTACGGCGTTACCCTCTTTTTGAGGACTCAGCCCGTATCCATCCATTATCAGAAGCAGAATCATAAAGCTCCTTTATTTTGCTCTTGGGTTAATTGACCTTTTCTGGCTCATTGACATTATCAAATCATTTACGAGAGAGGATAAGAAATCAATAGAATGAACACTCAATAAAATGGAACTTATTTCTCGAATCTCTAAAGGACGTGATCCAGACAAAATACCTTTTCCGTACCTCACCCCCTTTATTTCCTCCTCTCCCCCGCCTTTGGCAGGATTTTCAACATGTGATGGAAAGGGGGACAGAGGGAGTGAGGTTATCAATATCCAAAGCAATACAAAAAACCATCTTCTGAAGCTATATAGATTCTCCCGTCATAATAGGCGGGGGAAGATGAGATCATCCCCTTGGTTTGATATTTCCACAGAAGCTTTCCGGTGAAGCGGTTTAGAACGTAAAAATTGCCGTCATACGAGCCAAAGAAGAGCTTGTCACCCACCGCGATGGGAGAAGAACGGATTAACCCTTCAGTTTCAAATTTCCAGCAAAGTTCTCCAGAGTTCTGGTTCACCGCATACATGAAGTAATCGTTCGACCCAATATACACCAGGCTTTCAGCAACTGCGGGAGAGGAATAGACATCAGCTTGGGTCTTGAATTTCCATATAAGGGAACCATCACCTAGATTCAAAGCATAAAGATTTCCGTCAACCGATCCAAAGAATACCATTCCATTCTTTATAGCCGGAGAGGAGTAGATGGCACCTTCTGCTTTGAATTTCCATCTTACCTCTCCACTCTCTATATCCAGGGCATGTAGGTAGCCATCAGTTGAGCCAAAACAGATTATTCTTTCATCGGAGGTGGATGAAGACTGACCATCACAGGCTGGGGTGGAAATGATGGAAGCTTTTGTCTCAAATTCCCAGATTCTTTCGCCTGTGTTTTTGTTTAAAACCCTCAAAATACCTGAGCTTGATCCTACAAATATCTTGTCTTCACATAGAGCAGGAGAAGAGGACAGGTCTCCTAACTTCTTTTTCCACAAAATCTCCCCGGTTCGGAGATCTAATGCAAAGAAAGTTTCTTTTCCCTTGTCCAGACCAAAATAAATTGTGGCATCCTCCCCGCAGGCTGAGGTGGAAACAGACGAAGAGACCTTGTAGACCCCCATCTCCTTCCCGGAGAGTGCATCCAAAAAATGCACTCTTTTATCTAATGATCCGATAACCACGATCTTGCCAACAACAACCGGCGATGACTTCAAAGGTCTTTTAGCATCATATTTCCATAAGAGCTTGTTCGGCACGCCAATGGTCGAAGGAACGTATGCAGTATTCTGGTAATCTCCCCGGAAGCTTTTCCAGCCGGACAAATCATATGAGCTGAGCTTCTCGAATTTAAGCCCACCAGCACATGCTACTACAAGAAGCAAAATCAGAAAAGAGAGACGCGAAAAAAAATTCTTTTTCATCAAAAGTTCCATCCGAAGAAGAAGTCAAAATCGGTCTTCTTGTTTATCTTTTTGAAGTCGGTGGTTCGAGAGATATCAAAACGAAGAACCATCACATACCCCAAGCTTATCCTGGCTCCGATTCCAAAGCTTCCATAAAGTTGGTCAAATTCATCCTCCCACGCATTTCCTGCGTCGAAAAACAAAGCCCCCCTGATGGCATGGAGGGATATCTTTCCGAAGGGAAAACCAATGGAGAGATTGTCGATTAGAGGATACCGCAATTCGTTATTCAGCAAAATCAGATGTCTCCCATAAAATGCCCGCCAGTCGTAACCTCTCAAAGACCAGCTCCCTCCCAGATATAATCTCTGGGGCTCTTTGCCGCTGGACGTGAAGCCCATAACTCTTATAGCGTAACAGCTATTCTTTTTTAATCGAATATACTTTCTGAAATCGCACAGGATAAGTTTGTTATACGCCTGCCCTTTATTCAAATTCATGGTAAGGCCCAAAGTGAAATTGAATCTGGTGCCATCGATGGGTCCTACCAAGTCCCAGATGCTGGTGTCCAGAATCCAGGAAATGTAATTGGTGGAAAGCAACGCCTTCCTTTCTCTGGTTTGAATATAAACATCCCGATCAGACTGACGCAAGAAAAAGCTTGCATCCACCCGTTTGAACTTGGACAGTGGATAGCTTGCTAAAGCCAGCCCCCCATATTGCCTTTCCGTATAGAAGCCATAATACTCGTCGTAATACTCATCCTTAAAATGGTAAAGCCCATACCCGTAGTTGAGGCGATGGGCTTTGTTAACATAGGTTATGCCAAAATTGAAGCTGGAGAGAAACTCATTCGAGGAGCGGGCGCTGTTGCCCAGAAGGAAGAAATACTGATGGTTTCCCAACATATCGGTAAATGCCGCCTGAAAACCTCCCACGGTTCCATAAACCGCATCATACGATATGACCGATTGAGCGATGTCAAAGGAGAATCGATTCTTATATTTCACTGAGCCACTCTCTTGATCTCCCTTAATCTTTTTTGGTTTCCAAGCCGGCTGAGCTGTGGGGACGGAGAGGGTTACCTCTTCGGATAATTCAGCATATTCCACCACAGCACTATCCAGACTCATCTTATGTATCTGAAAACTGTATTTTTCATAAGCGGTAAAGAAAACGGTCTTGCCGTCTGAAGAGAAACTGGGATCAAATGCGCCAGTCAAAAAAGAGGTAAGCTGGCTGGGTTGGGGAGGATCGTTTTCTGGATGGAGTGATAAAAGGTAAAGATCATACGAGCCATTTCGATCAGATGAAAAGACCAAACTTGTGCCATTACAAGACCAATCCGGCGACAGATCGTGGTGGGCACCGGAGGTCAAGGGGGTGATTTTATTGTCCGGAAGGGTTAAGAGAAAAAGATTTAGAAAACCTCCCTCTCCCCAGGGACCCCGATCAGAAACAAAGGCGATGTGTTTTCCATCCGGAGACCAACTGGGATCTTTCTCCTCGTATACGTCATTGGTCAACGCAGTTAATAGTTTACTCTTAAGGTCATACAAATAAAGATCAGAATATCCATTCTTGGCAACTCCCCCGAAAGCAACCTTCTGTCCATCCGGAGACCAGGTAGGGGAAGAAAGCTCGATTAAATTTCCAAACCTTTTTTTATCGGTGATCTTCCTTTGTGTTATATCATACATATATAGCACATCATTCTCGTGACTCTTGGAGACGAAGACGATCTTGCCATCTTTTGAGACACCGATCTTGCTTTTCAGAAGGTGCAAGGATTCAAACTGGGGAGATCTTTCTCCCCTGATTAAGGTGAGCGATTTTTTCTTCTCTCCCTCTGGCGACATCATACAGATAGAGGAATATCCCAACTTATTGGATTTGAACACCACCCACTGTTGATCGGACAAGAGAACCGGTTCCGGCTTTATGTTTATCCCGTCAAAGGTAAGCTGGGTGGAGATGCGGTCTGGGAGGTCTTTGGTTTTTATCTCCGGGAAATATTTTTTCTTCAAAGAATATTCCCACTGGCTCCACACCTCTTTCAGGCTCTTGTTGAAAGTCAGTCGGAAGACATCACCGAAGTTGTTTGCCTTCCAGTAGTTCTCAAAGAGCAATCCTATTTTATCATCTCCATATTCTTTCTTAAGATGAGCGCAAAATGCCTCTCCGATTTTATACATGAGGTAAGTCCCATATACCTGATAGATATCTTCCAACCGGAGAAACCTTCCAGAGATGACTAAATCTCTGATCATCATATCTGCTTCGCTGTCCCACTTTCTGGACCAGTGTTCAGCTAAACCCTCCTCAAACCATAGGGGCAGTCTATTATAGTTAAATCTTCTGTGAGCCCTCATCACATAAGGAAGTTTGTGCATGATGAAGGCGTGAACCAGCTCATGCTGGATCACCCGGGCGAAATTTGAATATGAGCCATTAAACGGGATAACCATACGTCCTTTTAAAAATTCGGTGAAGCCGCCAACGTTTTCCGGAAGAAGGGAGGGAATGACGTTGGTCTGGGCGAAATAGTTGGGGGAACTGTAAACCACCAGGGGAATTTTTCTTATTATACGATGATTAAACTTGTTCTCTAAAAATCGGTAGCTTTCCTCCGCACAGTTGGCAGCAACCTGGGCAATTTCCTTCTCTTCTGAATAAAAATAGATCTCAAAATGCTGGGTGGTCAAAACCTGCCAATCGAAATTGGTATACTGAATCTTGTTCTTGCCAAAATAGTATTGACCATAGGAAGAACTGGAGAGTAACAGAAAAAGAACTATGAGAAAATTTAGCCTCTTCATATTTCTAAAATAACAAATTCAAACTAAAAAATCAACTCTGCAGAATCAGGGGTAGTGTCAAGTAAGATTGTGTTGAAGAAATCATTTTATGTGTAAATTTTATGTCCGCAGGTCAATTGTTCATTTGAATCTCATTTGAGTCAAATGACCATAGGAACTCAAATGAGATCCATAGGATAGAGACAGGAGCTTGTCCTTCAGGATGAATCCCTATTCTACTCTAATGAGGTCAGCCATAAAGGCTGCCCCTCCGACAATTTCATCTCGCCGATTGAAGCCGATGAGATACTTTTTCAACAGACCCGTAAAGCTAAGAGACACCTGTTCAGGCAGATTATTTTTACTTCTTCTTGGTAACCTTTAAGGTGAGATGGTCCACTCCCGTGACTATCACCTTCTCCCCCTTCTTTATGGGCTGGTCCGCCTCTGCCCTCCAGATTTCTCCATGGATGAACACATCTCCTTCTGGCTTCAGAGCAGTTCGTGCCACCCCCACTTCTCCCAGAAGTCCTCTGCCTCCAGTGGTGACCTTCCGCTTTCGGGTTCTGAGAGCCAAGCCCATCGCAACTATGAAAAACAAAGCAGTAGCAGCAACAACTGTGATTATCACCACCAGCGAGGCGCGCATATATGGCAGGGGAGATTTAAACAAAAGCAAAGATCCTAAAACCATAGATATTATTCCCCCGATGGTCAATGCTCCATGACTCACAATTTTTACCTCCAGTATGAACAAGATCAAAGCTAAAATCATCAAAAGCAAACCGGCGTAATTGATGGGGAGACTCTGCAGGGCAAAAAACGCCAAGATTAAACATATTCCCCCCACAATTCCAGGGAAGATCGCTCCCGGATTGGAAAGCTCAAAGAAGAGTCCCCATATTCCCAGGGTGAGAAGAATGTAAGCGATGGTGGGATTGGTGATCACCTCCAGTATCCTATCTCTTAAGCTTATCTCCACCTTTCTAACCTCGATGTCTTTTGTATTCAACTCCTTTTCGCCGGAGGGGAGGCTCACCTTTCGTCCATCACAGGAATCCAGAAGCTCCCGGACATCATTGACTACCAGATCTATGACATTCAGCTTCAAAGCCTCATTTTCTGTGATGGATACGCTTTTTCTTACCGACTCCTCCGCCCACCTTTCATTTCTCCCTCTTTTGCTGGTGATGCTTCTTATGTAAGCGGCGGCATCGTTGACCACCTTTTCTGCCATGGTAGAGTCCATCTGTCCCCCCATGGCAACTGGATGAGCCGCACCGATATTGGTTCCCGGGGTCATGGCGGCTATATGAGCGCTCAGGGTGATGAATACCCCGGCAGAAGCCGCTCGGGATCCGGCAGGTGAAACATAGACGATCACCGGCACCTCCGAATTCAAAATCTTTCTCGTTATGATGCGCATGGATTCATCCAGCCCGCCCGGGGTGTTCAACTCAATGATCAAGGCTTCGGCACTATCCTGCACAGAGGAGGCAATAGCTTCGGCGATAATGCGAGCTGAGATTGGTCCAATAGGTCCGTCGATTGTGACCAGATTTACATGGCGTGGGGAAGCAGAAAGCATCCACGCTCCCAGAAAAAAGACCAAAACCACACAGATCAGAAGAACTTTTTTCATATTCCACCCACACTTTAGAATGCTTTTATTCCTTCAATACCAAAAATATCTCATAAGAATCAATAATGCAACAAAAATGTGATGTCAAGTCAACTTATTTTTGATTTGGTATCTGAAAAAAAGCAGATCGGAAAGGTGTATTGGGAGTGTTCGCCTTTAGGCGAACCAGGTTAAAGTTATGGTTGGGGCAGAGGTTAAACCTATAAGTGTCCCCAAAATTTGCCTATGTGCTTCAATAGCTTATCGGGATTCAGGATCAGGTTGCGTCGGGGAATTGTCCATTTGAATATTGAGACTTTCCATACGCTATGTCCGAATAACCTCGCGTTCGCCAAGTCCCTAACCTGGCGAAAAGCTCACGGTTCCCTGTCGGGTCTGGGCAGGCTGACCGAGAATGGGGATTTAACAGAAAGTATTTGCAAAAAGCTTCTCCATCTGGTAAGATGAGGTTGAAATATGATGATTATGAAAGGAGAGGATAAATGGCAAGATTCAAGCCTTACCGGAAGAAGCAACCAATGCTCCGGCCCCCATCACTTGAAGATTATGTTCCTGCATCTCATTTAGCCAGAGTAGTAGATGAAGTAGTAGAAGCATTGGATACAAAAGAGATAGAGGACGAATACAGTCATTTGGGTCAGAACACTTATCATCCCAAGATACAATTAAAATTATTATTCTATGGTTATGCCACTGGCAATCGTAGCGGCAGAAAGATAGCCCAGATGTGTGAGAGCGACACTGCCTACATCTACCTTGCCTAGATGTATAGACCGGATTTCAGAACCATCAACGATTTCCGCAAGAACAACCTATATAAAATAACGGGAAAGAGATTTACATATGTCCGGAGGGCAAGGAGCTAAGGGGGTATAAGAGGCGTCATAGTGACAAAGGGGAGAGGAAATGGAGACAGGTTATTTACAGAGGTGTAGGATGCGGTGACTGTGAAGTGCGGGAGTTGTGTACCAAGCAATAGGCTCGAACTATAGCCAGGGAGGATAGGCGAGAGCTTCTGGAGGAGATGAGGAAACGGCTTTTATTCGAGGAGGGGAAGGCGAAGTATAAGAAGAGGCTGTTTACTGCGGAACCACCTTTTGGCAACCCAAAGCATAACTTAGGCTACCGTAGTTTTCTTCTGAGGAGGTTAGAGAAAGTAGACGCTGAGTTTAAATTGATGTGCATTGGACATAATTTACGGAGACCCGTCTGGGAAAGAAGATGTACCTTGCTTGTGGAGGTAAGAAGAAAGATAGGCCAAGAGGGATAGTTAATAACAAGATAAGAGCTTTCACAGAAAGCATTTCTTTTTTGATTGATATTCTAAGAAAGTTGTTTTTTTAATTCACCTTGTTTTGAATGCATTTAAGAATCGAACCTGGCAAGAAATGTCCGACTATGGATTATCTTTCAAGGAATTCTCGATCAGCCTGTGAGGTCCTGACACAACACAAAATCTCAAAAAAGTATTGTGACTGGCAGGATGAATCTTGCCGCGACAAGATACCAATCCTGATCTTTTGAGAAATAGAGACAATTTTCTTGACACCAAATCTAAATAATTTATATTCTTTGCGTAATTATAGCGGCTAATCTGTCGAAGACGAATGTGTTTTTGTATCTTTGGTGAACGGTTAGCCCTACAAATGCGGAAAAGAGATCGGGGTGTGGCACAGCCTGGTAGCGCACATGATTTGGGACCATGCCGTTGGAGGTACAAATCCTCTACTCCGACCAGTTCACAGCTTACGGCTCACCGTCCACAGCAAACCTGGTACCAGACTTGCTGCGGACGGTGGACTGCCGACGTTACATGCCCCCGTAGCTCAGCAGGATAGAGCATCTGCCTTCTAAGCAGAGGGTCGGGCGTTCGAGTCGCCCCGGGGGTATTTAATTTAGACTTTTCCCCGCTTCATGAATCCTTCAGGTCAAGCCCTTCACTTCGTGACGGACAAGGGGGAAGAGGTCCCGCGCTCCTGGTGGAAGTTATCATCCACCAAGGTACTAGCGCGAGGATGATAACATCCTCGCTAAGCAAAAAAACGCCAGTAAGCTGGCGCACTCCCTGGGCTCAAATTTTTTTTTAAAATTTTTCTTGACAAAGAAACTTTTTGTGTTTAATTGCGTAATAGCATGTTAATTGATGAGTAGATCTGAATTAACGGAGGTGGATTTTTTGATGACGTTTAAACTGCTTTTACTTAATTGCCCAGTACAGGGGAATAGTATGCCCATTTTCGTCTCCACCTTCAGACGAAGGAGGCTACTCTGAGTAGGATATTAACAAAGAATTTGAAAGAACCGTGACCTATCCAGAGTAGATCACGGTTTTTTTATTATTTATAATGAAAGGAAAAAAGATGAACTTAGCTGTAGAAACTTTTGATCTGAACAGAACCTTTAAGTTAAAAAAAGTAAAGAATAAAAAAGCAAACGGCAACAACAATGGCAAGTTGATTGCCCTGGAGAACGCTAATATAAAGATTCTTCAGGGTGAGCTGTTTGGCCTTCTGGGACCTAATGGCGCGGGCAAGACCACCTTGATAAAAATCCTCTCCACCCTTCTTTTGCCCACCTCCGGGACCGCCCTGGTGGATGGTGTGGACGTGGTCAAATATCCGGAAAAGGTGAGGAGAAAGATCAATATGGTATCCGGAGGGGAACAGTGCGGATATGGGATCTTAACGGTGAGGGAAACTTTGTGGATGTTCTCACAATTTTATGGCATCTCTAACAAAGTTGTTCAGGGAAGAATCGATGAGCTTTTGAAGATTTTGAAAATGGAGGAGTTTGCCAGAACCAAGATCGGGAAGCTTTCCACCGGACTCAGACAGAAGCTGAATTTCATGCGAGGTTTTGTCTGCGATCCCAAGATCATGTTTTTGGATGAGCCCACCCTGGGTCTGGATGTGCAGATCGCCCGGGACGTGAGAGCCTACATAAGAACCTGGATGAAAGAGAATCTGGAAAGGACCGTTCTTCTGACTACCCATTATATGGCAGAGGCAGATGAGCTCTGCGATCGGGTGGCTATCATTGACAAGGGAAAGGTTCTGGTGTGTGATTCGCCACAGAACCTTAAGAAATCTATAGCCGGAGAGGCGGTGTTTCGTATCGAGATTCCCTTGTCCGTAAACGGAATGGAGAAGTTTAGCCAGATCTCCGGGGTTAAGCAGTTTGCCTATGAGCACAAAAGCCACCTGGGAAGAACCGAACTGAAGTTCATCCTGGAGGAAGAATCCGCTATCTCCAATGTCACTGAATCCTTAAGTGGCAACGGTTCCAAGATAATATCTCTTTCCAAGATGGAGCCGAGCTTAGAAGACGTTTTCGTGGCACTGGTGGGAAGAGGATTAAAAAATGAAGACTGATCTGAAAACCAACATAAAAGCGATAATCGCTCGGGCTTATGTGCGGGTGGTAGCCGCAAATCGGGAGCCGAGTTGGTGGTTCACCGAGACCTTGCTTCCCATCTTAGCCACCGCCGCCTATGTATACGTGTATAAGGCTTTGAATGCCCCGGAGGAATACACCGGATTTGTGATCTTGGGCGGAACCATGAGCGCCTACTGGATGTTTGTCCTGTGGGGCATGGCGGCTCAGTTTTACTGGGAGAAGGAGATAGGGAATCTGGAGTTATACATGATCGCTCCCATCTCCAGAATGTCCATACTTCTGGGCATGGCTGCAGGTGGCATGTTTTTAGCTACCACCAGAGCGGTTTTTATCTTTCTGGCGGGGAGCTTGATCTTCAAGGTGGATTTCGCCATAATTAGCTTCCCCAAGCTATTTTTGGTCTTCATCTTGACTTTGGTAGGTCTATATGGACTGGGCATGCTCTTCTCATCGCTGTTCATGCTCTATGGCAGGGAAGCTTGGCATGGAGTTACATTGCTTCAGGAGCCAGTTCACCTTATGTCAGGATTCTTCTTTCCGGTGAAAAACTTAGGTTTCGCCATAGCCTTAGGAGCATCTTTGATTCCCATGACTCTGGGTCTGGATGCCATGAGACAGCTTGCCTTCAAGGCGGGACCAAAATCCGGATTCATCAATGTAAATATGGAGTTAACTG